>Ga0114916_1000182_pt1 | contig 47193 bp, 52 predicted proteins | sample MalvirAntarct_66_FD_83501 | JGI IMG/M metagenome (GOLD analysis project Ga0114916, IMG submission 83501) | Marine viral communities from the Global Malaspina Expedition - Malaspina viral metaG Antarct_66 | ecosystem: Environmental > Aquatic > Marine > Oceanic | place: West Anvers Island... | reverse complement strand
TCTCCTTATAAGTTCAGCAAGTTGTGGATGCCCTGCATCTATAAGGGCGTTATACACAGTTGTACGGTCACTGCGAATAGATTGTCGCATATAATAGGCTACAGTGCGTTCCATTTGTGTTCTAAAAGCTTTCGCTTGGTCTCGTATAGCAGGGTGTGCTGTGTCAGAAACACTTATTAACTGATTTACGCAATCTATCGAAAGTTCTTCTGGGGTGAAACCACGGTTATGAGTTGTTTCAACTCCTACCAGCGGCGTGTCTCTTGGAACATCTATTTTAAGTTCAAACATCTACATCTCCAACCTTGGTTCACTACGATAGCTGTCTCTCTTTAGTCTACCTTCCCCAAGAATAGTAAGGCGTTTCAACGCTTCTTGATACTTGGCTTCATATTGAGCGAGCAAATCAGCATCGCCCTTCATAAATATATAGGCTTCTACAAGAGACCCATACAGCAAAGCAACCTCGGCGTTATCACCCAGCCAAGATGTGGCTGAAGTAACTATAGAAGGTGGATCATAGTAATAGTGCAATTGAACTTCATAGGCAGCATCTGGGGTTGGACCTAGTATAAAGTTACCCGAAGAGTTTGTTGCCGTGAAGTCTCCATCAAACTCAGCGTAGTATTTAGGCTGCGCATAACTAGACTTAGAAGGGTAAGCTTCTCTGACGAAGTTAACATCCTTGTTAAGAAGGAAGTGATAATCCCCAGAACTATCTATGACTGCCATAGAAAATGGTGCCAAGAAGTCTGACGGCCTCGCTACGAACCTAACACTTTGTGTTACATTAGCTGTAACATTCTTGCGAAGCTCAGGGATTAACACACTACGATGTATCTTCTCTTCAGTCTGACGGACAAACGTAGGAATTTCAGCAACAAAAGCTGTCTCATCATTCTCTGTGTAGGTCTTTATAGCGTTAGTTAACTCTGTATAGTTCATTCCTCATCCTCACTATAAAGATTATCGAAGATACGATTCACATCTAGAGTATAGTCTAAATCAGATTTTGAATAGTGAATATGTTGAGATGGTTTAAAGTCTGGTGCGCCTGATCCTGTTTCAAACCAAGCTGGATGTGTAACACGTACCCTATTATTGGGAAGTGCCACTATGTTACCTGTCCAATCTCCAGCATCAAGAAGCTGTAGGACATGCGCCTGCTTGTGTTGTGCAGGGTCATCTGCAACATCAGTGTCGGTGTAGTCCACAGTAAACAGATAGTTTGCGGCAAACATATCGCCACCTATCTTAGCCATCCAAGGACATGGCGTCGCCCTATCAAGCTTGTATACGGCGTGTGTATGTGAGGGACAGTCCCAAGGCTGTGCATCGTGTACCGCCATAGGAGAAGGCCACTCAGAGAGCGGCTCATCGGCTACTAGGGCTGTTATAGGCATCCTAGCCCACATAGCTCCACCGTGTACGTTGTCCTGGCCCTCTTCGTCTGCCTCAGACCCAGTAAAGATTAACTGAAAACTGAGACACCTGTTAGGCATAGTTGTGACCGCAATAGCCATAGCATGTAGGAACTCGCCATGATAACGCTCATGGTTACAAGTGTATTCACGGCGAACCCAACACTTAAAATGCGGTATGTTACTTTGTAAATATGCCATTAGTTCAATTGAGCTTTATCCATTACGAGTAAATTTTTGCGGTCTAGCTGCACCGCTACCGCGAGCAACCCCACCCTTAGCCATGCCCTTCTTCTTCATAGAGCCGCCCATACCTTTTTTGATAACGCCCCCTTTAGCCATGCCCTTCTTTTTAACGGCACCACCTTTTTTCATTTTACCTTTTCCATCAGCGGCAAAAGCTGGAACACTCGTGCCTCCTTTGGTGACCATTGGCATCTTGCCGCCTTTAGCCATACCTTTTTTCTTCATCTTGCCGCCGCCCATCTTCTTAGCTGCGCCACCTTTTTTCATAGCAACAGGCTTCTTCATCGCTCCGCCTTTTGCATAACCTTTTTTCTTCATAGCCATTTTAGTCTCCTACGTTGTGTTAGACGATTGTTATGTTGCCAACCATACCGCTATGATTGGTGCATTGATATACTAAAGATGTATCACTTGGTTCGTGAGGAACAATGAACTGTGTCAGCCCACTAGTTGAGTTGTAGTTATTTGTAACACCTGTTGTAAACGCAGAACCACCATTAGATGTTCTGATCTGCAAGGGGTGGCTACTTACATTAGCCGTGTTATTTAAAAGATACGTGTGGCCTTTGTAGAAAGTAAAATTGGGGTTGTTTCCAGATGTGGCACCGGGGCCAGTAAATGTATAAGCAGATGATCCATTTGTACCAGCAGTATACTTTGTGACGGGTCCAGTTGTTTCATCGTTTAGTCGAACCCATGCACCGCCATGCGCGAAGTACAAACCTCCAGTTGCATGAACGTGCGCCACTGCGCCATGATAAGATCCAGCACTGGGTAAGTCGCTTAAATTGGCATAGTAGAATACAATCTTATTTGCGCCAGAGCTTACATTTATAAGGCCATTACCGTCTATAATATCAGTAAGAGTTGATCCGTTGCCCAAGGCAGCGTAAATTTCTGTAAAGTTTGCATTTATTTTTGTAGCGCCAGTGCGCAGTGTGTCGCCTGCGCCATCATTTGCACTACTTCCTATACCTACACTTTGCTTTGTCATATCCTATCCCTCATCAAAAGTATCTGTTGTAGAATCTAGTGTGGTCGAAGTACTATCAAAACTTGGTACTGTTGTACTAGGATTAATTGTAACAGAACCAACCTGACCAATGCCAGCAGAACCAGTCACACTTTGACTCTCTCCAACCGTTACCGTAACTCTGCCCACAGAACCCTCCAAGAACGTGGATGGATTACCAACAGGGTTAAATCCGAATAAAGCTCTACTTTCTAACAAAGAAGTATCTGGTCGTGGGTTACGCAAAGATTGAGGGTCATTAATCTTTAAACGCCCAAGAAAGTTTTGAGGCTGATCTGGGTCTTTAATGTCCCTGCCAACAAGGAAACCAGTCTTAACTCCGTTGTTATACTCAGGCACAAGATCATTAAGAGGGTAACGAAACCCTGTCCTATCGCAAAACCCGAAGGCGTATCTTGCTCTTGAATAAGCCATTAGCCACCCGTCATAAACGTGTCAAAAGGTACGAACTGAATTGAGGCTGTTTCTTCGTCTTCGCCCGCCGCGAGTTGGAACTGGAACTCATACTCCTGCTTCAAAAGCGGGATTCTATTAGAAGCCTCTGTTCGCTTCATGGCTAAGTAATACGCCATCCCGGCAACGAGGCATGGGACAAACCTTGGTGGGACAGAAGATACATTTCCACCAATACCTGATGAAAGGCCGTCAATACCTTTCAGCCTAAAGTACGATAAAGTGTACGGCGTTGTCGCATCAGGGACAGGCCACAAGGTTATTTTTGTTTCGGTCGGGAGCCTTTGGACGTAGATTTGGGTCGGCCTACCTTGCGTTTTTTTGTTAGTTTGCTGGGCGTAGGTGGAGACACTCGACCTTGAGAGGGCGGTATCGGTTTGATTTGTACCTGTACCTGTTCGGATTTGGTGTTCGATGATGTCAATAGTGTCCGAAGGTAACGAATAAGTTTCTGTGCCAGCCGTAATGGGTAAAGTGCCAGCTTCGATAGTGAAGAGATTAAGGCCACGGTTTTGCCACTCCAATGTTAAAAGGTTAAGGCTCCTTCGAGCCGTTTTTAAATCATAGCCAGAACGCATCTCAAGGCCAGCACGTTCGTATGCTTCCTCAAATAGTTCTGGTAGGTCTGGTGTTACTACTGCCATGATCTACTTCCTATACTTCGCCGTCTTCTTGGCAATCTTCTTTGGCTGCTTTGCAACCTGCTGGCCTTTTTTAGTCGCTTCGCGCTTCTTCTTCGTAGTAGCGGCGTATTCTTTAGCCGTCAAATTCTTGATAGCATTCTTAGGAAGGTATCGCTCCCCTGTAGCCTTTTTCCCCTGCGTAGACGGCTTACCAGACTTTGTTTGCCACTCCTGCTTAGTCCAGTTTTTAAGACTTTTTTGGCTTTTTGCTAAGGTTGACATTTGCTATTTGTATCCCCCTCCAGCTTTCTTATACGCCTTGGCTAACATCTGAGCTTTTCTAGCAGACCATTGACCCGGTGCGCCGCCTTTACCACCTGCTTTTATTCGATTGAATATCTGCTTGCGCTTTGTTGGTTGTGTATAGTTACCTGCCTCGTTGACACGGCTTTTAGATTTCTTCTTTGTCTTGCCACCTTTGCCAAAACGAATAATATCTAAATCCTTGGTATCGTCACCAGTTGAGACACGATTGCCAACAAGTTGACTGCCCATCTGAGATCGAGACATCGCCATTACAGAAACCTATCAGCTATAGAAGCTGCAATAATTAAAGCAGCTATGCCCCAAAGACGCATGTCCAAGCGAGCAAGTTGTTTCTCTATATTCTCAAACCGTCTGTTTGATTCTTCTTCATGCCTTTCAAGCAAAGCAAGAACTCCTTCAACCTTCATTAGCACTTCCACCTTTTCCTAGCTTGACGTAGTCTAGAGTTCGGGTCTTTAGCTGCTTTCGGAAAGCTCTTCATCTGACCAGCAGACCGGGCGCAGTAGGACTTACGCCGCTTGGCGGCTGCACTACCTTTCTTCACTGTACCCGTAACGGCTGTCTTTAACTTAGAGCCAGGATTGTCTTTCTTGTACTTAGCTACACCTTTCTTGGTCATACCCGCCCCAGACTTAGTAGGGCGTTTATGACCACCTTTTATAGTGTGGCCTTTCATAGTGCCTTTTTTCTTTTCAGCCATAACTCACTCTATGAGTAGGGTCATCGTATTACCCGTGCCAGTGAAGGCGGAGATAAAACAACCATTAGCAGCGAGTATGCCATCATTTGGTATGTACACGTCATTCCACCCCACAGGTAATGTTAGCTGGAGTATAATTTCACCCGTGGCGCTACCACTACGGATAGTAAACGCGGCGGCGGCAGCGGCGTTTATTAGAACCCCCTGCAACCTACCTCGTGATGGGCCTACAAGTGCAGCATTGTCGCTTGCTGCAAAGTTAAAAGCTCTTACTTCTTGACCAGCCATGTCAATCTCCCTTACGGTTGTACTGCGACGTTAGCTGCTTGCACGTACTGGACTTCAAGAATACCTACGCCATTTCCTGTATTTGTGCTTAAAAAGCGAATGCGTTTGTCATTTGTACCGACGTTAGTCCAGTTAGCTACTCGCCCTGCGTTTGCGCCACTGCCGATACTTATAACACCTAAAGTACCTCCTGCTACGGCACCTGCTGCGGTAAGAGCTGCTGCGGTTATGATTGCACCGTCATCAAATCCAACACCACCTGTTGTGGCAGCGCCAGTCCAAGCAGTTGCAACATATAATCTTATCGCTAGGATTATGCTGGAAGCAGGGATTATAATGGTTGTAGCAGGGGTTTGTGCGGCAATAGTTAAAGCTTGAGTTATAGCTGCACGTTGGTGCAGAACAACTTGACCGACGTTAGCAATGTTAGTGCCTACGACAGTACCTGTTGTATCTTTAATTGTACCTGACCGAATTGGTCCTGAAAAAGTTGTAGTACCCATGATGATCTCCTGTCGTGGGTTGTGTCAGCCACATCATGTAGCTGTCAGGGATAACAAAAGTATACACATGTTTTTTTAAAAAGAAAGGGGCTACCGAAGCAGCCCCCCTCTAAAAGTTCAATTGAACTTATACGCCGGGTGAACCGTACATACCTAGTGGGTCGGATACGCCGAAAGAATAACGCTCACGCGCTTTGTAGCGCACGTTACCTGTATCGAAATCACCGTCCATAGATGTCTGCATAGCAGTACGGATGAAATGCTTCATGCCGTTTGGAACATCTGTAGTTAGGAAGAAGGCGTCTGCGTCAGTCAGGTAATGATTGACACGGTAGCCTTCAGGGATCGAACCATTGCTGCTAAGAGCATTAATGTCGTTATCCGCTGTACCTACACGTAGGTCAGTCTGGAGCAAACGAGTTGCAACAAACATCAACGCAGGTGGAACGATAAGCTTGCGTGGACGCGCAGCGATTAACAATCCACGTTCATCAGTGAACGCAGCAATGTCAATGACCGCTTGCTCAAGCGAGGTTTCGTTCAAGTCAGCATTAGCTGCTGGGCGGTTACGATTTACACCACCAGCTACAGTACCGTGTGCTGTTGAGAACAATGTAGCGCCGTCACCTGAGTTAAAGGTGGTGAAGCCTGTGTTCAACAACGAAGCGGCCTTAACCTGCTTGGTGTACGCCATGGCGCGAGCCAAGGCTTTTGTGTAACGTGCAGACAATGAATCGTACAAGTTATCTTCCATCGCTTCTTCAGTGATGGAGAAACCCATGCCAACCGTTTCATGGTTGTAACGGGCTGTGAACGACTCTTGAGCATTATCATAAGAAATAGCAGAACCTTCAGCTTTCACTGGGGCTGCGCCAAATCCTGATAATTTAACCTCTTCCTCAAAACTACGCTCTGAGTTCTCGGTCTCATAGATTTCTGCATGTTCGTTTTCGTACTTGCCATACTCAAGCCCGAAGAGAGCGTTGAGACCCGGCAATAGCTCTTTAAGGAGCTGGGCGCGTGAAATAGCCATTATTTAACCTCCTTAAATACCTATGTTGTTAGTCATGCTATGAGCTGTTGGGTTAAATTTAACCAACAAGTCAGGGAAAGCATCACTGATTGGGGATACTGCGGAAACAATACGGAAAGCTGCCGCTGCGGTTTGACTTGTTGCATCTACCGCAGAAGTTGAATTGCCTGTAGTAGTGGAACCCGTAGTAGTAGACTGGACCGCTGCAAAGAAAGTATTCGCTCCAATGTCAGACTGATCCATAGCACCATCCGCTTGTACTTGGAAAAGTACATTTGGATCATCAACAACGTATGCTTTGATAGCATCGCCATTAGATGTACCTGATGGGTAGAATTGTGCCTGAACTAACTGACCTGATGAATTGACATACTCACAACCAACAAACACACCGATAGCGCCAAGATTGGCACCGCCAAGGTTATTGTTGCCTACGTCAGCACCTGTTGCAGTGCTAAGGGCAATATACCCATCAGCACCTAATATAACGACCTGCCCGTAGAAAAGGTTTGTAGCCTCACCTGCTGGGTCGATCAAGAACTGGGACGTTGCCCCAGCATATGGCATTCCGTCCGCACGTTTGACGGGCTTCAAGCCATAGGGAGCTGCTGTTAAAGCCATCTCTCTTACTCCTAATTTAAGTTAGATAAGCTCCCCTTCCGAGTTACTTACCAAATGATGATCGCGTTGACCGTTCTGAGTCTAGTACAGGCATACGCGGGTCTGAATTACGCAAGTAGCTATTGTCTACAGCCTGCATCTGGTTTTGAGCCTGATCTAGCTGTGCTTCACGTCTAGCTTCTACGTTTTCGACAGAGTTCTGACAAAGCAGCAATCCACCGACCTCTATGTTGTCTGTAAATCGAGAATCGATATCAGACACAACTTGAAGGTTTGGATGATCTTCTGCACGAACGGGTGTCCATCCCTCACGAAATTTAGAAGAGACATTCGTGTTATCATTTTTCCCAAGAGTAGCTGTGCGGACCCAACGATATTCAATACCGGGTTTGGGTTCGGGGACTGGTAACATTGTTGGCCTCTGCCATGACACCTTGCGTACACTCGAATCACGAGTGTCTGTAGTGCGTGAGTTTCTGTTCGACATTATTTCATATCCTTCATCAATTGCGCCGCATATTGTTCGTTTGACAGACCAAGTCTCTTGGCGAGAGAAACCTGCGTGGAGGACAGTTGCACTTTGCGTGGTCTTTTTCCGCTACGAGCGGCGGGGGCGACTACGTTGCCCGCTTGACGTTGGGGTGCAGATACCTCGATAGTACCATCGTCAAACTTATCTGGAAACACACGGCGAACCGCAGTGTCTATTTCTTTGTAGTACTCTTCTGTCCGTGGATCAATCCCACTTTTAACAAGTTTTTCATGTAGTCCGTAGGCGTACCCTGTCATTTCAGGGTCTTTCTCGAACCATTCGTTCTTGCTTGCCCAGTTCATAGCACGTTCATCTGGACGGGGTGCTTGCGGAGCTGGAGCTGGAGCTGGAGCCGGATCTGGGGCGGTACGTTGTGGCTGTGGCTTGTAGCTATCGTATCGTACTTTTTCGCCTTGCAACGCATTAAGTTTTTCTTGAGCGTCGAGCAGTGCATCAGGATCGCCTGCTTCATAAGCAACTTTAAACGCAGCCTTAGCCCTATCAAGCTCGGCAGTGACACGCCCTTTAGCTTGATTGACAAGTACGCCCTCGCCTTCGGAAAGGGTTTTCCGTAATTGATCGTTTTCGGCTTTAGTCTGCTGAGCAAAGCGAAGTGCTTCTTCTTGGAGCCTCGCAGCTTCTTCCTTTGCACGTCGTTCTTCGTGAAATTCAAACTTTAACTTTTTGATTCTCTTTTGAACGCCTTCGCTGTACTTCCCAACTTCGTCGTCATCGGAGACATCGGGTTCTGATCCTTCTGCCCGACGAGCCTTACCTTTATCGGGTTCTGGTGTGTCATCGACAACTTCTATTTCAAATTCACTGTCGTCGTCAGGTTCAACTACCGATGCATTGGCAACTGCTTCTGCAACTGTTTCATCACCAAAGTCTGTTTCTTCTGTTAATTGGTTCATGCTCTTGTATACCCCCGTGGATCGTCGACAACTGCTTCAACAGTATCGTCATTGATTAAGCGAAATTCTTTTCCATGGACTTTAAATCGAGTGCCAGAATACGAACGAAAGATTACAAAGTCTCCCTCATTACAGTACGGTCCATTTGGAAATTTAGACTCATCGGCATAGGCGTCTGGGCCTAGCTCTACAACAAATCCAATGATTGATGCCGTTTCTTCTGCGGAACGTATCCCGTCCGGCATTATGACCCCACCATCAGTCTTATCGCTCATCTCAGGTACACCAATAAGGATTTTGTATCCTCGTGGCTTAGGTAGTTTAGAGGCTACCTTCTCCTCGGTCTTTTTATTTGCTGTATACATTTCATACCTTGCAGTGATTAAAGGTTCACAGATACCCTGCGCAGTTACCTGCGTAGTTCTCCCAAGTGTACGATACACCAAAAGATGTTATCTTTCAATATACCGCGTCTCAATTTCTTTAATGTCGTCTCTAATAAACCTTAAAGCTTCTATTCTACCCACCATACGGTTGTAAAGTTCCATGGTATCAGCCGCACCAGATGCGAGGTACGTTTTTAGTTCGTCCTCGTATCCATCTAGTTTACGACCCACCAGCGTAAATATGTTATCTTCCATCTCCCTTAGCAAGCTCCTTTGCTACTTCTATACCTAGTTTTGCGCCTTCTTTCTGGTCATCCCGTTGGGATTTGTCCAGATCGGTGGCAAGTCTAACGCCTAAACGTGCGCCCTCTCGTTGGTTTTCAGCAGATATACGCTCCGCATCAATCTGTAACTTAGCAGTATCCATCTGAATCTTATGCTGTAGTTCTTTCTGTTTTATCTGCAACTCCGCTTGCTGCATCTGAACAACTGGGTCTTGCTGCTGTTGTTCCGCTTGCTTCTGCTGTTCTTCCATCTGACCTTTCTGAAGCAATTTTTCTGAAGCGTCTTTTGCGAGCCTAGAAAGCTGAATCTCTACGTCTTCTGGTAAAGGCTGGTCTTCGTTTGGCATCTCAACACCAAGCATCTTCTCAATCTCACGACGGTATTGAAACGCAACATGTTCTGTTATGTGCGCTGCCATTGCTTGCCCTATAGCTTGGGCGAAGGGGGATTGACCAACCATCTCCCGCATTTTCGGGTCTTGCATTGCAGCCATGTGTACAGTGATATGTGCCTCGTGATCCTGATACTTAAACGCTCTGACAGGCTCTTGCTTCAGCATCATCATGTTTTCTGTAACAGGGTCAGACGGTTTAATGTCTTCAGGTAGCTTAATAATATCTGAAGCGTCCTGAATCCCCAGAACTTCTAGCATCTGCCTGTGCAACTTACCTAAGTCGTAGAGTTGTGGAGCCTGCTGAGAAAGCTGTAGGGCTGCTTGGTATTGCATAATCCGTTGGGACATAGTTGCAGCATTAGGATCAGATACAGGGATGACATCTACACGAGCATCAAAATCTTCCTGTCGGTTAAAGTCACCATCCATTTCGTAGGCGTATTCTGCTGGCATGTAGTCTCGGATAATACTCGACAGCAAGCGAAGTTCTTTCTTCATAGCTGCGTGCATACGCGCTTGGACCCCAGACATCACCTTCATGGACCGCTCCATCAAAGCAAGCGTTGTACCCACAGGTGCCTGTGCGTTCATATCACCTACTTGAATGTCCGCAACTGAGCCAATCCGTCTTCCCTCTTCGACAATATTTCCCAGTAACGAGTAGAGAACACTCGACGGTTCTTTGTAAGGTATGAACGTAATCGAATCCCTGATAGCCCCACCCGGTACATCCACGTCCCTGAACTCACCCGGCATAAGAGGGGTGTCGTCGCCTTTAATACGGAGACCCCTAGCTTTAAGGCCAGCAGGTAGATTTGACAGTGTACCAGCATCAATGAGCTGACGAAGTATTGAAGTAGCAGACTTGGCGAGACCGCCAATGAGATGAATAAGCCCCGTACCGTAGAACCCCAGTCCCGGCAAATATTTATAATGAACGAAATGCGCTCGTTTCTTTTTCTTACGGTCATCCTCGTACCAATTCCTTCTGATGGATAAAATTTCGCGAGAAGACTTATCAATAGTAACAACATACGGACGCGCGATCCCATCAGGGTCGTCGAACTCCTCTGGCATGTTCATAGTAACGTGTACTTCAAGGATTGTGTGACGATCATCGTCTTCTATAACGGCGCTCTCGCCATCAAGCTCGTCATATTTATCTTGTATATCAGAGAAGTCTGCCTCTGGAACAGGCAAATCAACCTCTCTGTAGAAGCCCGCTACCTGTAACTCTAGAATTTCGTTAGGCGTTTTCTTCATTACATGCGTGTAGCGTGGGCATGTCATTAGATCAGACGCCCCGTAAGACGCCACAAAGTCTTCTGCTGGAACAAACATAGAAGCTGGACGCTCCATGATTGGGTCGTAATAGACTTTCTTGAACGCAGAGCCAGCGAGTGGGAGCTTAAACAACATTTGTTCAGTCTCATCGCGGTATTCTGTCATTTCCTCTGTCAAGAGATAATTCATCTCTGTCTGAATACGATCAGCTTGATCTAGCTTCTCAGGGGTCATTTTACCCATAATCTTGGTACGGCAAGGGCCAGATGCGGGGAAAAGCTCACCCATAGCCTGCGCTTGAAAACGTACAACAGCTTCGGTCAGCACTGGGTGGAACACACCAGACGCGCCCTGCCATGGTTGACTGCGGTCTTCGATCTTCATTCCCAGTAAGTCTAGACCTTTGACGTAGGCTCTTGCCCAATCACGTCGAGATTCCCGATCGGAATCAAAATCACTAACAAGTTCGGATGCCATAGACTGTAGGACAGCATCTTCTATCGTTTCCGCAAGGTTAGAATCGTGGTCATCACCAAGGAGTTCCTCGGACGCGCCCCCTTCAAAGTCAATAATCACTCCGCCATCACCTGTATCAATGGATACTGCTTCAGGGTTTACGATCTCTACTTCGATCTTCTCCGCGTTTGCCCCTTCGATCTCAAGATCAGAGGGGTCCATTTGCTTCTCAACCACCATTACAGTCTCCTAACTGTGTACACATTATGATATTAGCAGATTATACTACTGCGCGTCTAGTGGCGAGGCAGGCCGTTGGGTGGGATGCCCACCCCGCCGTGAAACGCGCTTGGGAGTAACACGCTTCAAGTACCACTATATCAGAAAAATCGGGGCCATAAAGACCCCTAGTTTCTTGGGGGGAGCAAAAAATGAATAAGTCATCTTTGTAAGTCTATTATAACACAGTTCTATGTTGAACCAAAATGTTATTTTGTATAAAGTTGTTTTACATGCAAAGCAAAAGGTTTGAATACGGGAGAGTTCATAATGTTGAATGGCTGTTTTAGAGACTATAGCAGCGGCTAACGCCGCCTACTCAATCATTAAGAAGTGCCTTGAGAACGGGCGCGAAGTAAAAGACATGGTGGGCCATGTTGGCAAGTTTCTCAACGCTGAGGACGAGCTTAAGGATGCCGTAAAACGCAAGAAGAATAATCCCATCTCTGCTATTACGGGCGGGGCCGAAGGGGATTGGGAAGAGTTCCAAGCCCTTGAGAAATTAAAAGAACAGCGAAAAGAACTAGAGTCTTGGTGTAGATTATACGGCCCGCCCGGCACTTGGGATCGCTGGGTTCTTTGGCAAGCGGACGCTAGAAAGGCTAGAAGAGCGGCTTTGAAACAAAAACAAAAAGAACGCGAAGAGCTTATCGAAATGCTGATGATGTGCTTGGGTTGTTTCTTTGCTGTGTCTGGAATGGCTGCGTTAATATTCGCACTGGGTAAATATATGGATAAATGGTAATGTTTTTCTTAATGTGGTTTCTCTATTCAAACAACGCCGTGGATGTCTATCAGTTAGGACAGTTCAGGACAGACAAGGCTTGTGAGGCCGCAAAGTCCGAGGCGATGGTTCTAATAACTAACAGTAAAACCAGAATACTTTGTTTTGAAGTTATGCCAGAGTGAGGTTTTAGTAGTACTCTCTCTTATGACGGTACGTCGGCTCGTCGTCCATCTCGTCAGTCGGGAGTCTGATAAACCCACCCTGCCTGAACCGTAGAAGTGCCATGACTGTAGAGTCAACAAGGTCATCGTTTGACATAAACGGGAACCCAGCCACCTCTTCCACTAGCTCATCTGCCCAACGAGTGGCTGGTACCCACACAATACCCGACGCAATGATGTCAGCCACGCTATTGAGCCTTGCAAGCTTGTCCCCAGTGCCTCTATGGGGGGTATATTCCTGTACAGGCAGGCCCATACGCCTCATTTCTTGGTATAGAGCCGTCCCAGAGGACTTTTTCTCTACAATGAACGAATCTGGCTCCCATTTGTTGTATTCTTCCATGGCTAGAGTCTTTAACTCAGGAAATTCCAGCCGTTTCTTGATAGAATCCATGAGAATAAGGTGATGTGCGTTCTCATTCTCATTAAAGAACACGCCCCACGTTGTAAGTGCAGTGTAATCGGCACGGTTATGCTTCTCTGCTGCCGCATCTAGGGACATAATTATGTATTCCACGGCTGGTGGGGTATCATTCGGCCATATGTTCCACCATTCCCTCTTGACAATTGACGCTTCTTCTGAAGTAGGCTGCTGCTGGTACTGAGAGTTCCACTGGAACGCAGGCATTGACGCCTTAGTACGCTCCAAAGCTGGTAGATCAAAGAACTCAGGCCACAGGGGCTTCTGTATAGGCTTCCCATCCTCGTCCTCTGTGTCCAAAATAGCAGGGAACTCGACTATTTCGTACTGATCAGACATCGGGTTCTTTACCATGTCGTTAGTCACACGGCCCGTAAGGTCGTCCATATGCCAGCGAGTCTGTACAATAGCCACACGGCCACCGGGCATCAGACGTGTACGAGCGCCGAAGGTAAACCACTCATATGCTTTCTCGAATACAGAAAAGTTCCCGTTGATAACATCCTGCTCAGAGTGAGGGTCATCTACCAGCAGCAGATCAGCACCACGGCCAGCAAGCGCAGAGCCGATACCACAAGCGAAGTACTCACCCCCGAAGTTCGTGTTCCACCGCCCCGCAGACTTTGAGTCAATCGCCAACGAGACTTCTGGGAATATATCTTTGTACGCATCAACGGAGATTAAGTTACGAACCTTCCGCCCGAAATCCACCGCAAGGTCTGTGGTGTGTGACACCATCATTACCTTCTTGTTCGGGTTCCTGCCTAAGAACCACGCTGGGTACATGATCGACACTAGCTGCGACTTACCGTGGCGTGGAGGTATGTTGACACACACACGGTCCTTAGAACCATCCTCCAGCGCCATGAGCTGGTCTGCTAGTATTCTGTGGTGTCTACCCACTTTGTAGTCTGGCTGCATCCTCTTACAGAACTCTATAAGATCGTCATGCGCTGACTGATTGTTTTTTCGAGCAGAGAGTTCCCCTACAATCTTATCCATCTCCTCCAGCTCTTCGGAGCTAAACGAATCTAGGTTGTCTAGCATGTGCTGTATCTCAGCAGGGGAGAAGTCCATTTCTGTAGCTAGGTCAGCTAGCGGAGCGGTGTTAGTCATCGCCTAGCCCTAGCTCTTTGTCTACGTCGATGACCTCACCTTCCATCATTATGGCATCCTCGGCTTCTGGGTTTACCAACCGTGACAGCTTTTCACGTAGTTTATCTTTTAAGTCACCTGTTGTCTGGTGGGTGATTGTCACCTCAGACTTTTCTGCAAACAGCCCTACGTCGCTAATCTTACCGAGCAGCTCCAAGGCACGTATGCGGATACGCGGGTCAGGGTTCTCCGTCTCTTCAATCAGTTTGTTCGTTACTAGGTAACGTACCTGTACCGCGCTCTTCACTACCGAATGCCCAAAGTCCTTGAGTATCCTATCCGTCATAAGCAGGGTAGCTGGAGTCAGGTTCGCCACCCGTTTCGGAGTAGCAGCCTTAGAAACCTTATCAGGATTCTCCGCGTATGCCACGGCCAGCGCAGCCGCTGTATCTTTGTCCCCGTTGTTCGCTTTGATCTCCAAACCATTAGCGTGCAGGTACTCCGCAGTCTTTGCAGCAGCCGCAGCCTTGACCGCTAGGTCACCCATCTTTGGTGCATCACGCATCGGCACTTTAAGTTCCGGTTCTATATGTATCGCCATTTTACCCACCCCTGTTTCGTTTGAGTATAAAAAATTTTTGCAGTCTTTTCAATCTGGGACTCATATTGACGTTTTTTAAAGTGGGGGGTGGGGGTAGCTTAACGTGCCGAAAAAGGGTGGGGGGTAGCTAAGCTATTGATTACATTAGGTTGTTATTACCAAACCCCATGAACCACTACTCTTCCTCGAAGTAAGGCGATGTTCCATATTTGGGGAAAACGAAAAAGTTTGCGCAGATCTTTATTATATAGAAGTGCGAGACGTGTCGCTATGCAGGGGGGTTGGGGGTACGTGGGGGTCGCCATACGTCAGAAAAGTAGTGACTCACTACCATTTGATAGCTAGCGACACCTGATAACGAGACACAACACACCAAAACACGTATACTGGTTACATCAAACGGGCAATCATGCACCAATTGATAACGTCTTTGAAAGGACACAACATGACACAAGTAAACATTGCGACTATCAACACTGAGATCGAAACAACAATTCGCGATTGGTCAACTTCTACAGTTAAGACTGATCTGGCACGTATCAAACGTACTGATACATTGCGTAGCGCAGGTTGGGCCAGCACTCATTGCATATCGCCTAAGTCTGAGGGGAGCGAGGCCACAGATGAAGGCTGGGCGTTCTTGAAAGATACTATCAACTCAGGCTTGCCAAAAGGTGCGCAAGATATGATGGCTATGTCTGCCAAGGTATGCGGCGACAAGACTGTTAACGGCCAGTCAAGAGCGTATTGGATGCGTCAGGCTAACGCGGTTATCGGCGACATCAAGACGCAACTCAAACGCCGTGAAGACATCGCCTCGGAAGTCGCGTCAGGCAAGACTGGGCCAGATGCCAGAACGGTATCGGCCGAAACCAAGGTACGCGAATTGCTCAACGATGCAATCAAACGTATGCAAAAGTCTGATACGTTCGAATCCAAGATGGATGTTGGTGCCATGGTTGAAGCACTCAACATGATGATCAAGTCGATCGGATAAGGTAACGAGGCGGCGCAAGCCGCCTCAACCGCAACACTTAATTGGAATGGACACATGAAAACAATTAGCCTCATTAAACAAATCATACTTCAAGATATCGAAGCAGTAGGTATTACCAGAGCAGTACTGCTTTACCTTGCGACAGCCGCTACAATAGGCTGTTGGATACTCATTGCACTTTTTATTTAATACACCGCCTCGGAGCCTTCGGGTTTCGGGGCTTTTTTTGTGTCTTGCTTTTGGTAGTGACTCACTACCCTATTGAAGCCAGTTCTCGGAGCAGCTCTGCGCGTCATGCCAGCCACGCGTGTAGAGATGTCGTGGTACGGAACAGTACAAAGGGTAGTGACTCACTACGCTAATGAAACCAGTTATGTAAGCAGCTCTGCGCATCACACGGCAAGTAGTAGTGAGTCACTACCTTTTTATAATGTTCCATATAAAGTTCCTAATGTCCCGCAAGAAGTTCCATAAGGGGGGTCTTCAAAGTATTGTTTTTATTATAATGTTCCTAATGTTCCTAATGTTCCATTAATAAAAATAACACCCCCCACGCGACCCCCTCTACATGCTAATAACACCAACGTACACATAACCTCATTTACCCCCCACCTTATGCCAGATCAAAGGAACATTGGAACTTTACTTACATTTCAACTACTTACGTGGAACATTACGGAACATTAGGAACTTCCCTTACATTTCAGTAGCTTACCTACATAACTTATACGATACGTCACCATAGGTCAGGACTTTATACTATATGTCAGAAAACTTGACATTTGATACCCTATATGGTATTATAATATATGTTGTCACGAAACGAGCAACGTACCGCGCTCCAAGCGCGACTAAGCAAACCAGTAGTGAGTCACTACGCAAACAATGGAGAACAAGACCATGGCACTAAAGACTGTCACCTGTCGTTCATGCGGCGAACAGTACGACCATCGTCGTCGTCAACTGGGCTACAACTTCTGCCTAGACTGCGGCGACTTCCGCGCCCAACAAGTTCGGTCAAGCTGGTGCATTGCGCCGATTGCCCACAAGCAAGGTGCAACACTCGTCACCAATCCCAACGACCTCAAGGGTCTCAACAAGTATTCAATGTAGGAGCAGAACTATGAATATGATGAACGCAATCCAAGGTAGTGACCCACTACCGCAAACCCAAGCACCAACACTTGCATCATCCGCGATGCTCGTCGAGGTCAACATCTCTCACTGGGTTGGGCGCAAGAAAGACAAGCGTGCCTCTGCCGATGTCACCTCACAGAACTACGCCTCTAAAGGTGTGGCGAACGTCAACAAGAAGTTGCTTGCCAACAACGACGATCTCAAGGCGATACAAACTCACGTATCAGCAATTCGTGCCACGCACGCGGCTATGACAATGCCGTGGTCAAACTCAGGTCTTCGCCTGTTACCGACAGCGCAGTACTTCAAGTACAGCCAAGCCATGTCTGAGATGGTCAACGAGTTCTGGCGTCTCGTGCAGGGGTTCTTGGACAGGTACAACGATGCCGTGATCGACGTTCAGATCATACTTGGAGACTTGTTTTCACGTGATGACTATCCTGACCACGTACAGGTAGAGCGTAAGTTCTCTGTCGGCATCAACTACATGCCCCTGCCTGACTCTGGCGACTTCCGTGTGGATATCGGCAACGATGCACTAGCCGAGGTGCAAGAGAAGTACAGCGAGTTCTACGCCAAGCAGTACAACACCGCGATGAATGATGTGTGGACACGTTTGCACAAGTCACTGACCAGCATGTCAGAGCGTCTCGACTACGGTAGCAAAGAGGACAAGAAAGTGTTCCGCGACAGCTTGGTTGGCAACGTCAACGACATGATAGAACTTCTCCGTGTGTGTAACGTGACACAGTCAACGCAGATGTCAGCAATGGCGAACAGTCTCGAAGAGGCAATGTCTGGCGTGACACCTGATGCACTGCGTGAGGATGAATACTTCCGCGCCGAAACCAAAGCGGCAGTAGATGCCGCGATCAAATCACTACCATCATTGGATATATAAACTGTCTTGGAGGACAACAAAATGACTAATCAAGCACAAGCAATGTACGCACTGAACCTAGATCAATGCGTCGATCTTATCAAAGCGGTGGGTAGCAAACGTACCATACTAGCACAGGGTGATATGGGTAACGGCAAGTCATCCATGATCAACACCTTGGCCGAACAACTGCCGACCCATCGACCCATATACTTTGATGGCACGACTAAAGACCTCGGTGACATTATGATCCCGTCGATGCAGTCTATCGAAACGGATGGCTGTGTGCGTATGATCCCACACGAAGAACTCGGTCTGCATATAGATGGGCCGATCATCCTGATGCTCGACGAGTATGGCAAGGCGAACCCCGCTGTGAAGAACGCGATGTTGCGTCTGATGTTGGAGCGTAAAGTGGGTAGTTACTCACTACACCCTGACAGCATTGTCTTTGCCACGACCAACAAAGGTTCAGAGGGTGTGGGTGACATGATACCGCCGCACGCACGCAACCGTATGACTGTGGTGCAGATACGCAAGACCAACCACATGGATTGGATCGAATGGGGTATCAACAACGATGTCGATCACACCCTACTTGGTTGGGTCAAAGACAACCCACACCTGATGGCATCGTTCGAGGATGTGAAAGACCCCGACGAGAACCCATACATCTTTCACCCCAAGCAGCAACGCACTGCGTTTGTTACTCCACGTTCACTCGAAGCGGCGTCTGATGTACTCAAAACACGGGAACACTTCGACGATGTAACACTGACCGCCGCCCTGATGGGTACGATTGGTGATCGTGGTGCGATGGACTTGATGGCGTTTGTGTCATTATCCGACCAGCTACCCAGCTTGCAATCGGTCAAGGATGATCCGAAGAATGCCAAGGTTCCCGGCAGCGCCGCCGCCGTGTGTATGGTTGTGTATAGAACTCTGGCCGCGTTGGAGAAAGACTGGCTCGACGCTTGGATGGATTACTTACCGCGTCTCGACACCGAGGCACAGGCTATGTTCGCTAACGGTGTACGCTCACCCAAGTACAGCAAGCAAGCGATGGTGATGACCAACAAGAAGTTCACAGCGTGGGCTATGCAGAACAACCATCTGTACACAGCAGATAAGAAATAAGGAGATCATCATGGGTACTATAAACAATACGCACGGGCATCGGCTAACCCCTCCTCGCAAGAAGCAAGACACTTCTGAAATGAAACCCGTCAACCGCGCCGCGAGACGTGCGTTGAAAAGCAACAGGGCTACTAAGCCAAAGAATAAGAAACAAGGAGAATAACAATGCTAATGTTAAATCAGCTAACAGAGGAACAGCGGCTAACCAAAGCCGTTGTCTCCATCATGGGTAACCCGAAGTACACAGCACTCGCAGGGGTGCTGATGATTGGTGATCGTAACGTGGTGGATGACCCAAGTGTCCCGACCGCGTGTACCAATGGACGTGACGAAATGTATGGACGTGAGTTTGTAACACAACTCAACGATGCCGAGCTTAGGTTCTTGGTGTTGCACGAGGTGTATCACAAGCTGTTCCGACACCTAACCACATGGCGTCACCTATATGACGAGGACGGACACCTTGCAAACATAGCGTGTGACTATGTCATCAACGTCAAGCTCGTAGATGATAACTCCGATGGCTTCGCCACTATGACAGGCGCGTTGGAGAAGGGATGCTATGATCCTAAGTATACTGGCATGGACAGTGCGCAGGTATACAACTCTCTGCGTGATGACCAAGATGGCGACGGTGGCAGGCAAGGTGGTAGTGGTTCACTACCTGATGGACAAAATCCATTCGATACCCATGACTGGGAAGGCGCACAAGAACTGACCGCCGAGGAACAACGCGACCTTGCACGAGAGATCGACGAGGCAATACGCCAAGGTGCATTGGTTGCTGGCAAGATGGGCAGTGGTGGTGACCGTGACCTAGCCGAACTACTACAGCCGCAAGTCAACTGGCGTGAAGCATTACGTGAGTTTGTGCAGAACACTTGCACAGGTAGCGACTACTCTACTTATCGCAGACCTAATCGCAGATACCTGTCGAGTGGTATGTACATGCCAAGCGGTGTGACCGAGCAAGTTGGTGAGTTGATCGTGGCTATCGATACGTCTGGATCAATCGGACAGCGTGAACTCTCTGCGTTCCTCTCCGAGGTCAAAGAGATATGCGACACGGTACATCCCGAACGGGTACGCCTGTTGTATTGGGACACGGAGATATGTCGTGACGAGACGTATGAAATGCACGATCTCGATACACTCGTACAGTCAACCAAACCAGCGGGTGGTGGTGGCACTGATGTGACATGCGTTACCGATTACATTCGGGATGAGAACATCAACGCGCAAGCATGTATCGTGCTGACAGATGGCTATCTATTCGGTGGCTGGGGTCAGTGGACTATGCCTGTGCTGTGGTGCGTAATGGATAACAACAGGGCTACAGCAGACTGTGGCAAGACAGTACATATTAAATCAAGGGACATGTAAGATGGTACTAACATTCACAAACCACACTTCGTTTGAGTCGGTAGTGACTCACTACGAAAGCATCAAGCCTATCAACGAGCGAAGTTGCGCAGAGAACCTGCACGGGTATGGGACATCTCGTAACATCAGACCTATTGGTGATCGCAGTCGTAAATGGGAGCGTATCGTAAAGATAAGCCGAAACTGCTACGCATTGAGCGATGGTCACCATCGTGGCGATCCTATGTTCAGCTACTATAGCAAATCCACCCTTGGCAAGATGCAGTACTACGCGCCGATTGTATGGCGTCGATACATGGACGGTAGCTTCAGCGTGCAAATCAGGAACATGACAGGGCCAGACCATGGGTGTGAACCGTCTCGCTACAGTTTCCTCGAAAGGTATGTGCCAAGAGGTTTGCAGTTTGTCCGAGCATCTAGTCGCCATTACATCACCGTAGGCTATGACAATGAGCCTAAGTTATTCCTAGCTAAGGGCAAGACAGTAACTGCTCAAGAGTATGCCCATGAAAAGGACTTCGCGTCCGCACACAAAATGAGGCTTTGGCGTAAACGTACAGATGACAACGCGGCACTGCTGTTCCATTACGTCGATAACAAATGGGTGCATGATAAAACAACTGGGGGAAAGCCACCGCAAAACCCACGCGTGGACAAGGCGTTGAAGGCTAAGTACCGCGACGCAATTAAAAAGTTCTTTGAATGGGGCATGACTATGAGTCCGTTAATACCACTAGAACGAGACTATATCATGGAGCGTACAGACGAACTGCGTAAACACTTCCACCCGCTTACGGCATATGAAGCATGGAACCCTGAGTGGTCTCGTGAAATCCTAGCGGATGAGAACCACCCAATGCGATTACAGTACTGGGTCTACTTTGCGGCGCAATGTCAAAACGAATACAACAACTGGAACAAGTCGTACGCAGTAAAAGAAGTAGAGACAAAAGAAGACGTGAACCGCGTGCGTTCGAGATACAACTCGTTCGTGAATAACAACGCAGGATTTATGAAACAGTAGTGACTCACTACGCAAACTGGAGAACAATATGAAACGCATAGAACAAGTAATTAACCTACGTGAACCACAAGATGAGCGACAGCCTTTCGGTCTATTGGATTTCGCTGACAAGCTAATGCAAGAGATGAAGGGGTTCAGTGTCTCTGTATGTAAACATAGCAATCGGTTGTGGGTGTACCGTAAAGGCGACAACTACGCTGTGGGTATGATTGGTTATGGTGACTTCCAAAATACAAGTGACGGAGAAGATCGTTACGCTGTGTGGTCACCAAACATAAAAAACATGAAGTATAATGGTGGCGAGCAACAGAGCATGTGTCTGGCGTTGAAGAGAGACAAGGCGGTCAAGAACGCCCTGCAATACTTACGACCGTTGTCTATAAAGCAGACTGTCAAACTATCCTTACGGGACTGTGGCACTGCGGCAGCAATCGTGGTGTCTAAAATACGGGATAGTGTAGGGGACGTAAGGCGGGAGATGACCAACAACTTGTTTGACACAGGCACATACTCCCCACCGACGCCGAATGCGTTGCAGCGTGAACTAAAGCACATGGTGGATTCGGGCTATGAGTTCTTAGACAAAGACCTTGGCGATAAGATAGCAAAGATAGTTGGCGGGGTAAAAGAACTTGCAATGGCCCGTGACGCTAACAAAAACACATTCACGTTTGTTGAGGCGTCTATATCACCAACAGGTAGGCAGGTGTTCCGCGTGCTTACTGATGTAGATGCGAACATGGCTTTTGCGTTTGACCCCGGACCTGACGAGATGTCTGTGTACGACCAACATAGTCTGCCCGACGAGCTGGCAGGTAAGATGTCGGTGCTAAGTATGCTTCAAGCGGACGGGTATGTTGAGGGTGTCGGCTACAAAGTAAGTGACACTATATTCTATCTGCGCGGGTGAATGACTTGAGCGTGTGCGAGAACAAACACTATCGCGTTATGATACATCCTGATACGAATAGAGTAGATATACTATGTTTTGGTATGGAAGCTATTGACGCGTCAGCTTTGGGACTATATGACAGCATGACCAGCACGCCTAATTGGGTACAAGAAAGGATTGCTATACTGATGATGACCAACGGGACACCCCCGACCGAACCAGTTGAGGGTGTAGGTCACCGGATAGATAGCAATACTTATTGGGTCTACCACAAATAGGTAGTGAGTCACTACCATGGGGGCGGTTCGCCGCCCCTACTTACCTACCGAAACCAGTTACTAGGATAAACAAGATGACACCCGAAGCCAAAGTCAAAAAGAAAGTTGTTGCCATACTCAACGATCACGGGGCATATTACTTCTACCCTGTGACGGGGGGCTACGGGCATAGTGGGGTGCCTGACATAGTAGCGTGCCATGGTGGGCGATTTATTGGTATCGAATGTAAAGCTGGGAAGAACAAACCTACAGCATTGCAGGAAAAGAACTTGCAGGACATCAGCCGTTCGGGTGGCGAAGCTATGGTCATAAACGAAGATAACATTACTGAAGTGGAGGATTGGTTAGCATGGAACAGCTTAGGCGGAGTAGGTCTTTAAAGATACCGCACGTAGACACCTATCAAGGTGCGTATCGTTTGGCTTGGCTCAAGCAAAACAAAAAGGATGCAGTCAATAAGAACTGTGTGTTGTTCGCTAATAAGAAAATAGTAGACGCTCAATATAAGAACGCCAAAAAAGGTGCGGTGAGATTAGAGAAGAGAAAGGCAATGCCAGAGCGAGTTAAGATAATCAACAGAATGTTGAAAAACGATATGACCCAAATAACAATCGCAAGCATATTAGGCATTAGTCAAAATGTAGTAAGCAAAGCGAAGTCAAGATACAGCTTGCCTACGCAAGAAACATAACAAGGGAGAAGAAGATGGGTGAACGCAATATAGAAGACATGCTGAACGAGGTGTTCAGAAAAGTTTTTAAAGAACAGCGGGGGTAGGATGGAACTTTTCACTGCACTGCTAATCTACTACCCGCTTCAAGGTAACGATGTCGTCAGCGAGATTTGGTTTGAGAGCTACGCTAAATGTGAGAGGGTTCTCAGGTCAGAAGCATTAGAAATAATCTATGACAGCCCACGAGACATTCACATATCATGCGAAAGTTCAGATGTAATAAGCAAAACATTGCGTCCGAAGGCAAGACCTAATGGGTGATGAAGCATTAAACCCTGCGCAAAAAGCAGAGTATCGGTTTCTAAAACAGGAGACAGATAAGTACGAGCGCGAAGTTAATCGCGTCAACCAACATCCTGACGTACAGCAAGACTTGTATCGTGCAAGGAGAGAGCTACGAGAGTTTACCGCAAAACTGCGGGAACAAGGCATTAACATATAATGGAGAGTAACATGGTTAAGAAGAAAAAAGCTGACAAGGTCTGGGCGTATAAAGTCAAGCATCCACAGGCCACAACGCGGGAAGTCGCAACGGCTACTGGAGCGTCTTATAACTACGTGCATAAGCTAATGAGCAAGATCAGCACACCAAAAGAAGTATTGGATGCGGATTTAAACCCAGTGGGTACGTGGACAACGCGTAGCTGGAAATCACGCGGTGACATCTTGGACACCGCCAAGGATTATGTCACGAAAGATCGGGCCTCTGATCACGGTGATATGGAAAGTAATTTCCAAACGATAAGTGAGTATTGGTCTGTCCATCTAGGCACTGAAGTAAGTGCTACCGATGTCTCTGTTATGATGACGCTACTAAAGGTGGCGCGTATAAAATCCAACGCAAATAATATGGATAACTGGATTGATGCCGCAGGTTACATGGCCTGTGGTGGTGAGATAGCGAGCAAGTAATGGACGTATACACGCTAGATTTCGAGACGTACTACGACCAGAAATATTCGTTGTCCAAGGTCACGACCGAAGAATATGTACGTGATCCGCGCTTTGAAGTAATCGGTCTTGCGATCAAGAAGAACGATAGGTCTACTAAGTACGTTAACGATCCAGCGTTAATAAAGCGTCTGCTATCACACATAGACTTCTCTAGTAGCGCCATCCTATGTCACAATACGATGTTCGATGGTGCTATACTGAGTTGGCGTTACGGGGTTAATCCGAAAGTATGGTTTGATACTATGTGCATGGCCCGTGCGTTACACGGCGTAGAAACAAGCGTGTCTCTAAAAGCTACAGCAGAACGGTACGGTGTCGGCGTTAAAGGCAACGAAGTAAACAATGCTAAAGGCAAGCACCGTGCCGATTTCACTGTGGAAGAGGCGGCTAAGTACGGTGAGTATGCCAAGAACGATGTAGAGTTGACATACAAGTTGTTTAGGATGATGGGCGGTAAGTTCCCCCGTCAAGAGTTAAAGATAATCGACCTTACATTACGCATGTTCATCAACCCTGTCTTGGATCTAGACCTTGGGTTGTTGGAGCAGCACCTTGAGGACACCCGTGACCGCAAGCACAAGTTGTTGGTGGACGCTGGGATAGAGGACAAGAAAGACCTTATGTCTAATATAAAGTTTGCTGACATGCTGAGAGGGCTAGGTGTAGAACCTCCTATGAAGGTAAGCCCCACCACAGGCAAGGATACTTACGCCTTTGCAAAGTCAGACGAGGACTTTAAAGCACTGCAAGAACACGAGGATGACAGGGTCCAATCTCTAGTAGCGGCACGTTTGGGTAGCAAAAGTACCTTAGAGGAGACACGCACAGAGAGGTTTATAGGCATATATAAACGTGGCCTGCTTCCGGTCCCAGTTAGATACTACGCCGCACACACAGGTCGTTGGGGTGGGTCCGACAAGATCAACTTACAAAACCTTCCAAGCCGTGGGAAGAACGGGAAGAAATTAAAGAAGGCTATCGTTGCTCCCGAAGGACACACAGTTGTCGAAGCCGATAGCTCACAGATCGAAGCAAGGGTCTTAGCGTGGTTCACGGGACAGGATGACCTGACCTCTGCATTTGCCAGAGGGGAAGATGTATACATAAAGATGGCGGCACGTATCTACGGTTGCAAAGAAGAAAACGTTACAAAAGATCAGCGGTTCGTTGGGAAGACTACGATCCTCGGTGCTGGGTATGGCATGGGTGCCGAGAAGTTTGGCGTGCAGTTAAAGACGTTTGGGTATGAGGTATCAACTGATGAAGCTCGTCGGATCATAGACATATACCGGGATGCGAATTATAAAATTAGTCAAGGATGGCGCGATGCGAACTACATGGTGCAGAAGCTTGCCAGTAACCGGGCAGTTAAGTTCGGGCGTAAAGGTATCATCCAAGTAGACGCCGCTAACCAAGCACTGATTGTGCCGAGCGGCCTAAGAATTTTCTACGATGAGTTATACGGGGAGCAAGCCGAAAAAGGTTTGGAGTATAGCTACAAAACTCGTAGAGGACGCACCAAAATATACGGCGGCAAAGTCATAGAGAATGTATGCCAAGCCATAGCACGTTGTATTATAGGCGAACAAATGCTAAGTATAAGTAAGAAATACCAAGTGGTATTGACTGTTCACGATTCGATTGTGTGCTGTGTTCCCGACGCCGAAGTCGCTGAAGCACAGGCGTTTGTGGAGAGTTGTATGCGGTGGACACCCGACTGGGCCGAGGGGCTACCTGTCGATTGCGAGAGCGGTACGGGCAAATCATATGGGGATTGTGAATGATAAATAGGCGTAGAAAATACATAGACACAGCGTTGTTTGAGAGCACTGTTAGCCGTATAAAAGTTATGGAGGAGGTGTGTCGCGAGACCGGCCTCGGGCCTGATCGGGTTCTCCTAGCTATGATCGGTGCGTCTATTGAAGAACTAACCGCTGCAGTAGATATTCTCGACTCGTCAATAAGCATTGTTGGGCAGTAGAAAATGAGTAAAGCAGGGCCATGGTCATTCAGTCGGATCAAAGCATTCGAGCAATGCCCTAAACAATTCTACCACGAAAAGGTACTCAAGCAGTATCCGTTTAGACCGACTGAGGCCATGCGCTATGGTAGTGATTTTCACAAGGCGTGTGAGAAATACATAGGTGAGGGCACGCCTATCCCTGCTAAGTTTGGTTTCATAAAGCCGACACTCGATTCTTTGAACCGTAAGAAAGGTAAGAAGATCGTCGAGCAGAAGCTAGGGTTGACCGCTGACCTAGAACCGTGCAGCTTCTTTGCCAAAGATGTTTGGTTTCGAGGTATTGTTGACCTTGCAATCATAGACGAGGATACTGGTACGGGTTGGATCATAGACTACAAGACAGGAAAGTCTGCCAAGTACGCCGACAAGGGACAGCTTGAGTTGATGGCACTTACAATATTTAAGCATTACCCAAAGGTTACTAATCTAAAAGCAGGGCTACTCTTTGTAATAGCTAAGAGCCTTGTCAAAGCAGAATATGAAATTGACTTACAGCAAGTTCTTTGGAGCAAATGGTTGTCGAACTATGCTAAACTAGAGAAAGCGTTTGAAGTAGATGTGTGGAACCCCCGCCCGTCAGGACTTTGCAGACGCCACTGCCAAGTAATTGAATGTCCTCATAACGGAGCAAGCTGATGCCATACAAAAACAAGAAACGCCCGTACAAGAAAGAGTACGACCAACAGGTAGAACGTGGCGAACACAAAAATCGCATGGAACGCCAGAAAGCTAGGCGCAAAATGGATAAGACAGGCAAAGATGCCAACAAGAATGGCAAAGCCGACAAGCGGGAAGGCAAGGATATCGCTCACAAGAAACCGCTAAGTAAAGGTGGGACTAACAAGGATGGTGTATCCGTCCAAAGCAAAAAGAAAAACCGCGCGGCTGGCGGTGCTATAAGTAGCCCAAAGAAAAAAAAGTAGTGACTCACTACTACGGAGAACAACATGAAGATTCTACGGGATAAAGCAATACTGCTGAAGGTTCGTAACCCTAAACAGATCACAGCAGTAATCCCTAAAAGTAAGGAATTACCAATGAACAAAGTCGTCGTTAACTGGGGCTTAGAAGAAGCTCATACCCTACGAGGGTTAAATATAAACGTACCGTCACCTATAACTAAACGATACAGTTGGCCGGGACAGTATAGACCCTTCGATCATCAGAAAGACACCTCGTCTTTTATGACTATGAACAAGAAGTCGTTCTGCTTTAACGAGCAGGGTACAGGCAAAACCGCATCGGCTATCTGGGCGGCAGACTATCTTATGTCTCAAGGTAAGATTAAACGTGCGTTAGTAATCTGCCCGCTATCTATAATGGATAGCGCATGGCGTGCAGACTTGTTTTCTTTTGCCATGCACCGCACGGTAGATGTTGCTCACGGTAGCAAAGAGAAGCGTAAGAAGATCATCAACAGCGGGGCAGAGTTTGTAATTATTAACTATGATGGTGTCGAAGTCGTTAGCGAAGAGATTGCTAAGGGTGGTTTTGATCTGTTTATTGTTGACGAAGCAACCCACTACAAAAACGCGCAGACTAAACGATGGAAGACACTGAACAAACTAATCGGCGAGGACGATTGGTTATGGATGATGACGGGTACTCCCGCCGCACAAAGTCCAGTTGATGCTTATGGACTAGCCAAGTTGGTAAACCCTATGGCGGTGCCGAGGTTCTTTGGATCATGGCGTGATATGGTAATGTGGAAGGTAACTCAATTTAGCTACAAACCAAAAGAAAACTCCAAGGATACGGTGTTCCGAGCGTTGCAACCTGCGATCAGGTTTACCAAAGACGAATGCTTAGACCTGCCTGATATGGTCTACACCAAACGCTTTGTCGAGATGACCGCACAGCAGAAGAAGTATTATGATACCCTTCGCAAGAAGATGATTATGGAAGTAGCTGGCGAGTCTGTAACAGCCGCTAACGCTGCAATCAGTATGAACAAGCTACTTCAGATCAGCGCGGGGGCAGTTTACACCGACGACGGTGATTCGGTAGAGTTCGATATTAAAAACCGATACAAAGTCCTTAAAGAAACAATCGACGAGAGCAGTCAAAAGGTTTTAGTGTTTGTTCCGTTTAGGCACACGATAGATATGTTGACAAGCAAGCTGCGAAAAGACGGCGTTACTACCGAGGTCATACGAGGAGATGTCTCTGCATCTAAACGTACTGATATTTTTCGTAGGTTCCAAAGCGACCCTGATCCGAGAGTGCTGGTCATCCAGCCACAATCAGCGGCGCATGGCGTAACGCTTACGGCGGCTAACACAATCGTATGGTGGGGACCAACGTCTTCCCTTGAGACCTACGCACAAGCCAACGCACGTATTCATCGCGCAGGTCAGAAGCATAAATGTACTATAATACAATTAGCTGGGTCTCCTGCGGAGAAACGAATTTATCGCATGTTGGACGAGCGTATTAACATACATACAGCTATGATAGATTTATACAACGAAGTGCTTGACTAGTCACCATAAGACAGTATAAGACACTATATGTCAGTAATGCGCGTATAAAATGGAGAACAGCTATGACAATACCTGTTGAAAAACTTGTTAGTGCTTACACAAAGATACGCGAAAAGCGTACACAAGTATCGGCCAAGTTCAAAGAAGAAGATGGTGTTCTTTCTGAACAGCAAGACAAAATCAAAAGAGCTTTGCTGGACTACTGCAAAGATCAAGGAGTAGACAGCGTGCGTACGGGATCAGGTTTGTTCTATCGTACTGTTAAGCAGCGGTACTGGACAAGTGACTGGGAGTCTATGCACTCGTTTATTATGGACCACAACCTTCCTGACTTTTTTGAAAAGCGTCTCAACCAAACCAATGTACGTCAATTCATAGAAGAGAACCCTGACTTGCTACCTGCGGGGCTAAATGTGGATTCGGAGTACGTTATCTCTGTAAGGAAAAAATGAAATGCTTACCACTGAAACACCTTACTCGAACATTAGGGAAGTTGCAGGGTACTTCAGAGTATCTGTAACAACCATCCGTACTTGGATGCGTAAGGGACTAATACCTGAAAGCAGCTACATCAAAATCGGAGAAGTCTACAGATTTAGGCTCGACGAGGTAGAGGCTTCGGTGACCAATGCTAAGAAACCGAAGAAGCGGAAAAACTAATGCCAGTTACGGCGGTTGACAATAACTATATTGATGGGTCTGGTTTAAACCAAATCACCTTGGGGGGTAGGCGTTTTCGCCAATCCGTTGACGGCGAGTACGTCAACGTAAGTGATGGTCCATTGAATGTAATTATAGTAAACGCCGCAAAGCTGGCCCGTACTTACTATGAAGGTATGTACGATCCAGCAAACCCATCTGCCCCGACATGTTGGTCACCAGATACGCAGATACCATCCAATGATGTTCCGACAGACCAAAAGCAAGCTACTCGCTGTATGGACTGCCAACATAACATCAAAGGTTCAAGCAGCGGTGGGGGCCGCGCTTGCAGGTATTCGCAACGTCTGGCGGTCGTATTGGAAGGGCAGATGGATACAGTTTATCAGATGCGTATCCCCGCTACATCTATTTTTGGCAAAGATCAAAAAGGTGATATGGCTATGCAAGGCTACTCTAAGTACCTACATAGGCATAAAGCTTCATCACTATCGGTGGTTACACAGGTACGTTTTGATGAGGGGTCTGAAACACCTAAACTGTTTTTTAAAGCTGTCCGTGCGCTCAACGAACAAGAACTCAAGAAGGCGCTCGAACAGAAAGGTAGCCGTGCGGCAAGCATGGCTGCGTTACAGACCATGACGGTTCAATTAGAAACCGCAAGGGACAACTCTCCGTTTACAGAAGTAAGCGGTTTTGAATATAACAAAGGAGAAGACTAATGGCAGCAGCCAAACCAATGCTAATCAAAGGCGTCGAAGCTCATTACCCGCGTCTTAATCAGACCTATAAATTTGATAGGAGCGTTCTTCCTAACGGAAAGACAGTGCCTTGTGGTCCTACCGAAGAGAATGCAAAGTACGATACGAAGTTTCGTATGAACGATGCACAGGCAAAAGAATTGTATAACGCCATGAAAGCTGCATACAAGGAAGCAGCCCAATCAAGCTGGCCTGAAATGCCGAAGCATACCGAAGTGTTTGAAAGGGATGCAGATGGTATGTACATTGGCTCTGCTCAACTAAAGGGTCAGTACTCTGGTACGGTTACCGATAAGCCCCTACACGTTGACTCAAAGAACAGAAAACTACCCTCTGACTTTGAACTCACGCATGGCAGTACTGTAAATATAGCAGTGGCTCTTGTACCGTACAACATGACTTCTCATGGTGTATCACTACGGATAAAAGCTGTGCAGGTTATAGCTCTAGCGGTGAAGAAACAACATTCTCCGTTTGATACGCAAGAAGGTTTTTCTCTCGACGAGGATGACCCGTCTGCTATATTTGGGGATGTAGTTGAGTCTGCCCCTGCTGAAGTAGACGAAGTGCCTACACCGAAAAAGGTCGCCAAGAAGAAAGAGGCTGCTCCCTCTACTGAAGAGGCGGACCTTTCATCTATCGTTGACGATTGGGACGACTAACTTAACAGGTAGTCGTTAGTTAACGGTAGATTGCCGTGGTGGGATTTCGTGTCCTTTCTACCCACCACGGCACACTTTGGAGCAGCAACAATGAAAACATTAGAATTTTTAAGGGGGGTACTGAGTAGTGAAGGCCACTACTGCGTGTTCGCCTCTAAAGACGATACCCGTATACAGGAGTTCTACGATACTCTTGAAGAGGTAGAACGCGCGGCCAACAAGTATGCTGCGGAAGGATTAAACACATACTTCGCTCTTAGTACATTTAAAGAGCCGACCAAGAATGCAGGGCGAAAAGCCCAGAACGCGTACGAGTTGAAGTCTCTATTTCTCGACTTGGATGTTGGCTCGTTGAAAGAGTACCCTACGCAGAAGGCGGCGGTGGACGCCCTACGTGCTTTCTGCAAGAAGCTTTCCCTGCCTAAACCTATGATGGTCAACAGCGGAAACGGGGTGCATGTGTACTGGCCCCTTACCGAAGCAGTTTCGGCAGAGCAGTGGGTGGTAGAAGCTCAACGGCTAAAGCAAGCATGTGTGGATAACGGCCTTCGTGCTGACCCCGTAGTCACTGCTAACCTTGCGCAAGTCCTACGTGTCCCCGGTACTTATAACTGCAAGAGTGACCCACCCCTACCCGTAGAACTGTTTGGCGTTTCTATGCCTGACCCTGTGGTGTTAGAAGATTTTACGTCCAATCTGGGTGTGCTTACGATGCCAGTTACCACGCTTGATCTAGGTACTGACGCACTCTACGAAGCGTACGCAGACAACTCTGAGAATGTTTTTAAGACTATTATAAAGAAGACCGCTGAAGGGCGTGGTTGTGAGCAGCTAAGGTTTATAGCGACGCACCAGTCTGAGGTCAGCGAACCGCTGTGGCGTGCGGGGTTATCTATTGCAAAGTTTTGTATAGATGGGGACGTAGCCGCAAAGAAGATTTCTAGCAAACACCCCGACTACAACGAAGCAGCTATGCGCAAGAAGTTAGATGAGATCAAGGGCCCGTATACTTGCGCACGCTTTGACGAGTTAAACGAAGGCGTCTGTAAAGACTGCTCACTACAAGGCGAGATCAAATCGCCGATTGTGCTGGGTAGGCGTGTTCGAGAGTCCGATGGTGATGTGACAGTACTCGCGTCCGTTGTTAAGGGCGGAGTAAAGAAGTCTGAAAAATTTGACATACCCGAATATCCTGCACCCTATTTCCGTGGCGCAGCGGGGGGCGTGTTCCTACGCAGTAGCAATGCTGATGGGGATATAGAAGAAGACCTTGTTTATCACCACGACATCTACATTACTAGGCGTCTACACGATATTGAACTGGGCGAGACATTGGTGTTTCGTCTGCATTTGCCGAGAGATGGCGTACGTCAATTTAACGTACCACTTGCACAAGTAACCTCTCGTGAGGAATTTCGTAAGTGCATGGCTAAGGAAGGCGTAACCGCACATGGGAAGGCACTAGATAAACTAATGACATATACAACAAAATGGGTAGACGAACTACAACGCACGACTACAGCAGATGAGGCGCATCGCCAATTCGGTTGGGCTGACGATACTATGGAGTCGTTTGTGTTGGGAGACAAGTTAGTCACGGCGACAGACGTAGACTTTAACCCGTCTTCATCGGCCACAGCAGGGCTGATAGATGCATTCGAGCCGAAAGGTACGCGCGAGAAGAACCTTGAGCTGTTGGAGTTCTACAACAAACCGGGGTACGAACTGCACCAGTACGTTGTCGGCGTTGGTTTCGGCTCACCGCTGATGGCAGTCACAGGACTCAACAGTATGTCTATACACCTATATGGTGGTTCGGGTGTTGGTAAAACAACTGCACAGATGGCAGCTATCGGTATCTGGGGTAGCCCTGAAGAACTGATGAACAGCAAAGAGGATACGCACAACGCTCGTATGCTGAGGGGCGAGGTGATGCACAATATCCCGCTGGTGTCTGATGAGATGACGAACGTAAACGGCGAACAGATGTCTGACTACACCTATCAAGTATCCAGTGGGCGACAGAAAAACCGCATGTCCTCTAGTGGTAATACCGAACGCGTTAGGGGTAAGCCTTGGCAACTGCTTGCTCTGAGTTCGGGTAACACGAGCGCATGGGAAATCTTGGGTCGGCATAAGGCAACGCCGAAAGCAGAGATGCTGCGGATGTTTGAGCTAAACGTGAAGATGATGAATTTTACCAAAGGCGACAATACTGCTACTGCCCACCTCATAGAGGACTTTAAGGCGAACTACGGGCATATCGGCATTGAGTACATCCAGTGGGTCATCAACAACAAAGACGAAGTGCGCAAGATCGTAGACTCTGTGCGTATACGCATAGACAAGGCGGCTGGACTTGGCCCAGAGCATCGGTTCTGGACGAACGGTAACGCCGCGATTATCTCTGGTTTGATGATTGCTAAAAAGTTGGGCCTCGTAAACTATGACGTAGCCTTAGTGTACAGATGGATTGTGAGTGAGTTGATTTCTCGTCGCAACTACGTCAGCGATGCAGGGTCATCCGTCACTGAAACACTGAACAACTACTTGTCAGAAAACTACAACAACCTGCTCAAGATCGAAAGCACTGAAGATCAGCGTGGCAGGAATGATAACGTAATAGAGCTTGTGCCTATTGGTGCAAGTCCTCGCGGTACGTTGGTCGCACGCTACGAGCCAGATACCAAGTTGTTGTTCCTGCGTCTCAAGCCGTTCCGAGAGTGGTGTGTTGACCAGCAAATAAACTACCAAGGCGTAGTGGATGACTTGAAAGAAAAGCTAGGAGCCAAGCGCGTTAAGAAACGTCTAACCAAAGGCACGGACTTCAATCTCCCGCCTGACTGGGTGCTAGAGATGAAGTTTGCAGAGATGGAGCAGGGTGACGATGGACCAGAAAGTACTAAAAATTGATGATCTAAATCCTGACGGGCTACGGATCACAATAAATTGGGAAGTTATGGACGTTAAGTCGTCCATCTTCGTACCCTGCATTAATACTGAGAAGGCTAAAGATCAGTTACAGAAGCTTGCGAAGCGTAAAAAATGGGAGTTTGAGGTGCAAATATGCGTAGAAGACAAGAAACTAGGTTTACGTGTATGGAGAACTGTGTGATACGTTAATCATTACGACATTGTTTACAGTGTTGTTCTCCATTGTTATCTTGCCCCGCATATAACCTGTGCGGGGCTTTTTTATTAGAAATCGTATTGGTCTAGGATACTCTGCGACATCTCTGTGGTTGTTACACCCCCGCGCATGTTACTTGTTGTCCTGCCGAAAGATTCGAGAGAACGTTGTTTTGTTTTCACCGTAATCTGTTTTTTACGTGTATCCGCGTCTTGTGGTAGCCCTGCGTTGTACTCTTCAATAAGAAGTTCCACCTTCTGCAACTCGTCTCTATCGCCTTCCCGGATAGCCATGTTACGGCGACGCAGTAGTTTAGTCCTTCTACTGTTTACAGCGTCTTCCCGGCGACGAGCGTTTTTATTTGCTTCAAGCTGCTGGATGTAGGCTTGCGGCGCAAACCCTAGCCCCTGCATGACTACGTTGTATGGGTTGATGTCCTCAATAATTGGGTCACCACGACGTGTTGTTGCGCCTTCTGTAGCAAAACGTAAAGATTTAAGGCCGTTCCTGATTGACGCAGGGGCCATGGATTCGATACCGCGTTGCACCTCTCCATCGTATATATCTTTAACGCCGCGTTCTACGCTTAATCCTACACCAATAACTGGACCCCCAAGCTGCTCAATTAATGTCCACAAATTACTTTGATCTTTGTCGATGATCGGGGAGCGATACAGCAAGCTGTTCAGCGAGATGCGGTTAGCTAAATCTACGCCTAGTATCTCGTTGGAAAGCCCACCATATATACCTTCGCCAACAAACTTACGTGTCATTGCTTCAAAGTCGTCTTCGTCATCATCTGCAAACATGTTGTATATTGCACCGATACCGCCCATCAAAGGCATACCGCCAAGACCTGCGAACAGACCAGTTGAAATTAGGAAGTTACGCCCCGCCGCACGAGCCACTGGATCACCTTTGGCAGATTCCTGCGCCAACTTAGCCATCATATAGTATTTACTGATTGCAAAGCGTTTAAAGAGGAACAAGATGTTACCGATTGCCCCTTGCGCCACAATTGGACGCCCCGCCGCCGCTGTAGAACCAAGAGTAAACTCTGTGGTGTTTATAGCTTCTTGCGCCGCTTCACGATAGTCAGCGTCAGTAAGGGGTGATCCTTTTTCACGCTGCATTTTCTGGACCTCTAACACGTAAGAAGCGGTAAGCGTTGTCTCACGGTTAAAGCGTTCTGAGTGATGAAACATAAAACTAGAATACTTATTAAAAGTTTCTAAGGGCGCATCGCGTCCTATCTCCAAATTCTCCTGCGTCATGGACTGATTGAACTGCCCTTGGTCTATGCCCATAGCTATAAGGATATCAGCACGGACATTACGCAGTATCTCAGGTAAGCTATTTAGGTCATAGTTAGAGATAGATTTGCCAGCCGCACCCATATTTATTTCTTGCGGGATAAGTTGGCCGTCTGCATCTTTAACCATTATGGTACGCTTACTGGGCGCACCTGCAAACAGTTTAGTAGCCGCTCCAAATGCACGAGCCGTTGGACCTACTTTATGTTTACCTGCAATGACAGGCATAGCACTCATGGCAACGTCAAAGAATGTAATCGCCGCTGACGAGAAGTTAAGCCCCATCGTAAAGCCAAACCCCAAGCTGTTTACCACTTGTGAGTAGCGAGGTACGTTAGGGCTTTGCGCGAACTTAGCGACCTGGTCTAGCTTTTCAGCCATCATAGCTGTACGGGGATCAGTCTTATATGTCGGCCCTTCTGTACCGCTGATCGGCCCCGCTAGTTTAGCGCGAAACTTTTCAATCTCCGCTGCGGACTTTAGCTGCACAAGTTGACGGTTTAGATCACGACCTTTTTCTTTGAGCATTGTAAAGGCGTCGAACTCCATACCACCCATACCTGTCGGTGTAGTGTCACCAAGGAAACCCCGTACACCTTTATTATTTGCGCCTTTACGGCGGCGGAAGTTCTGCATGAACGAACGCTCTGGCATTGCGTCTAGTGATAGATCAACAATTGCCTGCATGGCTTCTTTGTATTCTTGCTCTGAAGAAAATGACTCCTTGCGCAGTGCCACTGTGTTCAGGATATTACGGACAAAGCTACTTGATGGAGCTTTGTCGAAGTTCATAGGGTTAGTCGAGGAAGTTATTTCTGCATCGACATCGACATCTGCAATAGCTGCGCGAGCTTGCTCCGCTTTACGCAGCGTGGGGTAATACTCTACAAATTGCTCCATATTACCCTTGTCTGGGTCAGGCGCGTTATAGACTAAACGATACCCTCCTTTACGTTGCAGTGGGAAGTAAGGGCGGATGATCCCAGAATCTGCCTGTAGCAACTTTCGTAGGGCTTCAAAGGCGCTCTTCTTAGCCTCTGCATCGGGGATCGTGGCGTCCAACCGTGCGTCTAACGCAGCGATAATATCGTCATAAGTGTCTTGGAAGTAGTTGCGCATCTGCCCATAAAACGCCTTACCTTGTGCGTCGAGCTTACTGTATTCTGCAAACAACTCATCGTATTCGGCAGAGCGTTCCTTGTCGTCACGAATAGTTTTCATGTACTTAGCATCGTTACCCCGTGACGGATCAATCTTTAAGTAAGTACTGCGCGGGATGATGTTGTTTAGTACAGCAGACATACCTTTATTTTTACGCTGCCATTTATGGAGATTGTTCAGCATAGAATCTAACAGTTCAGACTTCTGCCGCAACGCCCCACTCTGCTTATTTATAAGCATGTTAAGTTCTCTAGCGAACGGAATGTATTTAACCGCTATATCTGTCAAGATGTTTACGGGTAATGTATTTAATACCCAGCTTTTTGCTTTTACACTAACGCCTTCGTTAAATATAACATCTGCGTAGTCTTTAACTTTTTCAGGCGCAAGGTTCGCTGCTTTACTGAGTAGCTGCGAAGACCCTTTCTTAGTACCTGCCATCAACAACATATTCGGCGCTGCCCGTGTGGCAGGTGATGAAGCCAGCATACCATCTATAAGGCCATCGACTTCAGTCAGTGCTGAAGGGGAGGGAGACAAACCTAGTATCTTACGCACGACACGTTTAATGGCACCTGTAAACTTCTCCCAGCCTGACATCTTGCCGCCATCTACCTTCGTCAGAGCTAACGCACTCTGGAACTCAGGATTACTGAAGGCTTCTGCTACAAACTCGTCGAGATTACGGGTGCCGTATACTTCGCCGAATTGCTCGCGCACTGCGTCAAGCAGAGTTTGTAGCTGTTTAACTTCTGGTAAGGAGGGATTTGCTATAGCCGCCGAAGTAGCCGCGTGAGTCATCTCGTGCAAGACAGTATGCACGTTCATCCCGTTGTTAGCATCGATGTAAATTGTATTTGTTTCGGGTTCAAACATACCAGCAGCTTTGCGCCCCGTCATCTGAGACAGATCGTCAACCACTTGCACCTGTGTCGTGCCGAGAACTCTACCGAGCTTGGCTGCGATCTCACGGATACGGTCTACTTGGCTTGTGGCCGCAATAGCGTTGAGGGCGAACTGTAGATCACCACGTTGTAGTGCGTTACGGATGCTGGGCAGCAGAGCTTGATCCAAACCATGCATAGGGTCGATAAGTAAGAAACCCATTTCACTTTGAGTGTACGCGAGATTATCGTAGAACTCTTGTGCGTCTACTTTTGTTAGTAGCTGGCCCTCGTTTTGCTCATCTGCGTAGACATACACAATACCTTTTTTATCAGTAAACGTATATGTGTCTTCCGCAGTCGTTTCGTTGCTACGAACTTTGCGCCGTTTAAATTTGATTCCCGCTAAGAAAGACTCAAACGCTGTCTGACCTTTGATTGGTTTAATTGTGCCTATTGGTCCTCTGCCACGCATTTCCTGTCCTAGCACGGCGGGTTCTTTAGCTTGCAGGTTTAAACCGTCAAGTTCGCGGTTCATCTGCTTTGCAAGCACCGCGTCTTCTTTCTGCTGGATACCTTTCATAGCCTTTACCATTCCAATGACCATATCGGATGGGTTTGCTTTAGTAGTATCCCGCTTTGCTAGTACAGCCGCGTCTCGTGCAAAAGTTCTAGCAGGCTCAGACATGTTATCAAACACCCATTTGCGTGCATCCATAGCTGACTTTTGGGTCATGCCTTTGTAGAATACGAACTGTTCAGGGGTGTAGTTTTTCTTTCTAGATTGCGTTTCGCCTTGCGCACTAGCTGCGCCTATTTCATCAAGCGCGTCAACAGGTCTACGGAACCGACTAAAGTATATTTTAGCAGCTTTGCCCTGCTCGTCGAGATCACTGTCTTTGGTGTTAATAAGCTCGATAACTCCTTCTTTGTCTACCGCAGTAGTGACTTCGGCAACATCTCGTGGGTTTACTTGAGTGTCTTGATATTTTCGCACTCCAGCTCGCCGAGTGGCTTCTCTCTCGGCTAGTTCAACAGCCTTTTCTTTGGACAGCCCGCTTACAACTTCTGGCTCTGGGTCTGACTCATAAATACGATTTAGCTCTGCTTGCGCCCTTGCATCTTGCGCAGCTTCGGCTTCTTGGAGTTGGGCCTGTGGTACAACCGCGCCTTGGACTGGCGCTTGAACTGGCGCTGGACCCATAGGAGGAGCAAGATTACCTGGACCTCCACCCGTAACTCTTCCCGGTGCTGCGTTACGCCCGTCGTCAGGAGCAGCTTGTAGATCAGCTTGTGGTACAGCTTGTGGTACAGCTTGTGGTACAGCTTGTGGTACAGCTTGTGGATCAGCTTGTGGTACAGCTTGTGGTACAGCTTGTGGTACAGCTTGTGGTACAGCTTGTGGATCAGCTTGTGGTACAGCTTGTGGTACATCCACAGGCGTAGCGGTAGCGACCTCGGCTTGCTTCTCTAATTCGACTACTTCTTCGGGTGTTACTTCAGCTACTTCTTCGGGTATTACTTCAGCTACTGGGTCTACTAATGTATCGGGCTGTACTCTCGCTGCCAGTTCAGGTGGTTGAGCAAGAGACACACCTCCTCCCACTGTTCCTTCGATAGGTGTTGAAGTCTCGTCGGGATTGATGTTTCCAATTCCCGGTCCTCCACTTGCAGCCACGCCTGATCCACCACCTGCAACGCCGCTTCCAAGTCCTGCTGGTTCAGATTTAACGAATTGTCCTTTAGCATATGTATAACCCCTCTCTGCCATCGCAGATTTTACAGTGTCCGCTTTGACCCCTTTGTTGTTTACATACCCAGTAATTCGTTCAAGGACAGCGGGATCACTAATAGGTTTGTTGCTTAGTTTACTTGACTTCGCGGCTTTACTTAACGGTGATTCCCCTCCCAATACACCAAATACTTTAGATACAAAGTCTGGCGTAAATGTATCTTGCGCCGCCTCAACGGTTTCGAGGTTCTCTACCTCTATTTCCTTACCAGTCTCCTCGCTCCTCTTCGCAGCGGCGCGGTCTTCTTCTACTACAGGTTCAAGGCCCGGTAAGTATTCTTGAGTTTTGTCTTCGGCTTTCTTAACAGCCTTGGCTTCGGCGCGTGTCGCCTCACCTTTGAGGTTAACTTCTTCTTTAACCAAAGCTGCGCTTGGCGTAGCTGCATTTGTCGCTACCTCCGCCGAATCTGCCGCCTGTTGGTCGTTTGTCTGTTCCGCTTTGCCTTTAAGTGGCTCAGGGTCGGCGGCGTTCCGCGCTTCGGTTTCCAGCGCCGCGTTAGCTTGATCCCCTACCGCCGTCTCTACCGCATTCTCAATAGCTTGCGTAGTATCTGTTTCGTCTGTGATATCTGTTTCGTCTGGGGTATCTCTACGCTCGCCGAATGATCCGATTGTAGCACGCGTACCACCACCGATTAGGCCACCTGCAATAGCTGCTTCACGATACTCTGCAATGGCGTCATCGCTATCAACTTCTAGGCCAGCTTGCGCTCGCTCCATCATCTGTTGGCCGACTTCGGTCAAACTTTCAGTTGTAGCACCGCCCCCTGCACGGCTGACTGTACGCGTAAAGATTGATTTACCAATAGGCTTTAATACACTACCCAGCAACAACTTATCAGACACACCCTCAAGTATGGCTTGGCCGAATGTGGCGGTCAGCGCATCACTTATATCGACACGGGCTTTCTTACCCGAAGCGACTTCGTCCTCTTGACGTTGAATGTTGTTACCAAACAAGATCGGTGCGGTTACAAGAGCAGCGGCACCTGCACCTACAACGAAGGGCGCAGCTACACCAGCGGCACCTGCTATAACGGGCGCAGCAACGGCGGCTCCGAGACCAAGACCAAGCTGTGGAATCTGCTCACCAACAACTTCACCTGCGTAGGTTAACGCCGAGCCAAACCCATCAACGTCAGTAGATTGCATACGCTCTGGCTGCTCAAGAAGCAATTCGCCTAGCTCTTGACGACTACGTTCTTCTAAGCCCTGCCCGTAGTTTGCAAGGAATCCAAGACCTGACTGTTCGCCAGCGGTTCCGAGCGTCTCACCAAAAGCCTGTTTGATCTGTTTCTTGCCACGTTCATAGCCACGACCAATGGCAGTGCCGTCATCAGGCGCTTCAAACTCTTCACCAAAAACATTTTCGTATTTTTCAGCGTACCCTACACGTTCTTGAGCGAGAATGTTCTGTATTTCAGAAAAATCTTCGTTGGATGGGGCTTCCCCTGCGTGGTTAAATTTATAGCTACGTCCCGTTTGAGGATCGGTATATTGATAAACGCCCATCGTGTTTTACCCTACTTTTGCTGAAGATAGATTAAACTCTCCTGCACCACTACCTGCACCGCCGCCCGCTGCATCTATAAGCATCTGACCTTTTTTGATAAGACCTTGAGCTACCGAAGCTACGTCAGCATTACCTTGAGCATTTTCGAGCATAGAATTACCTTCTTTCAGTAAGTCAACACCGCGAGACAACATCTGATTAAGCGTTAAGTTACTCCCTTTAGCCCCACTACTTCTTGCTCTCTGCTGGGCTATATCCAGTTGAGTTTGCAGTTTGAGCATGTCGGTCTCGAAATCTTGTGCGCCCTTCTTAGATGCACCCAAAGCTTTTAACCCTGCTTGACCCCCTTCACCTACTGCGCCTAGTAGCGTAGGAGACTTAGAACTCATTATCTGGAACCCAGCTTGGGCGAGCGCCATCCATTTATCTGATTCGGATTGCTTCTGACGTTCCGAAAGCATTGTAGCAATGCGCGAATCTAGTGAACCAAAACCTGCACCGCTTGCGCCGCCAGAAGTTTGTTTAGTTGCAACTGCATTGTCAGATGATTTTTTAGGTTTGGGTGGGAGTAGCGAGGCAATCCCGCCTTCCCCTTCGCTAGGTATCGAAAGTGGTTCCCCTGTGTCCATATCGCCAATGGTAGGTACAGCCTTTGCACCACCTATCAAATCATTAAGTACCTCTTCTCGCCTTGCCTCTGCGGCGTCGGCCTCGGCGTTATCATTTACGATCTCTTCGACGTTGGCAGCAGCTTGTTCTGGGGTTGTAAGCCCTAAACCGGGAGCAACGTACTGTTCATATCCTTGTCTAAGTATTGAGGGAATACTGCTAAGAAACTCACCAGTGTCAGTTTGAGCTTCTCCAAGTTGCAACTGCCTTACTAATCCTTCTTTCTTTCGAGTTAAAATACCAGACAAAATCTCACTAGTGTTAGGGTCAGCGAGTTGTGCGTTAATACTTGCAATTTCTGCTTGTAGCTTTTGAGTGGGGGATTCAATTGAACCGGGGGGTAAAAGCCCATCCATACTAGGGACGAACATATCATTAATTCCACTTTTTAATCTACCAACTTCGGTAGTTACAAAATCTTCAAGGCCACCCGCTATTCGTGGTTCAGGGATTTCATTTACGTCTATCATGCGCTTAACTTCGGCCTGCCTAGCAGCCTCAACCTGTTCAGGAGTTAGCCTTTCTTCGTCGGCAGTTTTCGCAAGGTCGTCTTTTCTTTGCTCGTCAGCCCTAGCAGTAGCCGCCAAGAGGTTAGACACATTATCTATCTCTTCGGGTGTCTCTTCTTCATACCGAAGCATGTCGTAGATGTTGCCACCAAGTACATCACCGTACACGTCTTCTTTTGGAGTAGACAAATCGCTGGACCTATAGTCTGACGCTCTTCTATTTAGCCTATCCATTGCAGTCGGCTTACCCACCGATCCAAAAGAAGACAAGAAGTCGTTCCGCTGCTCATCATTGCCTCGGGTATTAAACAATCCATCTAGTCCATCTATTATACCAGAAGAATTTGGGTCCGCCAGTGCAGCGCGTCTTCTATCAGTTTCTGAAGTGTATATATCTTCATTAGGTTCTAGCCCTATCATACGCTCCATCATGTCTTGCCGATTATTAGCGTCAACAATCTGCTGATATGTAGAATCCATCTCGCTTGAAGGTTGAGGCAAAGTTTGTTGTTGTAGTAATGCGGGTAGAGATGTTTCATCCCCTGCGGTGAAACCTGAACCGCCATCGAAGGAAGTGTCAAAACTAGGGACTGCAAGAGTTGGAGTTTCTGTGATCACATCGGCAATGCTAGGGACACCGCCCGCTGATGTCGCGTTTATATATTCAACAGGAGAACCCTCAGAGAAAATTGGATCTTCTTGTCCAGCCATGTCACTACCTAGATACGCCCCTCTCTCTGCTAAATTTGCCTGTGATGCGTCCATCGATTGTTGTATACGATCTGGCTGACTGGCGTCTAACTCCGCGAGCGCACGTCTAACCGATCTGGCCGTCGGATCATTAAACATACTTGACTCTGCTTGACCTGACTCAAACCCTGTCATCGTATTAAAAAAGTTTTTCTTTCTTGGTGCTTCAAGCTCCTCAAGAGGACTTATTTCTGATTCTGAAGCAGTCTGCTGAAATAGTTGTGCATATTGCAATAGCTTTTCATCATCGTCTTTAACCATCTCATAAATATTTGGGTGATTTACTTTTAATGAAGCAATAGCGCCTAAAGTTCCACCAGACATACCGCCATTAGCAAACCGCACGACCCCACCATCAGACATCATCTGTGGTTGAGGTGCTTGCGTTGGCTGTACTGGCGTAGCCTGAGCTATACCTGTATCTTGTGCCATGTTTGTCTTCGGTGTCATAGCACGAGACATCTGCATGATACCTTCTTGAGGCACTCCTGCACCTGTTATAGTCTCTTCTGCAACGGTCTTCATGTCAGAGTTTTGCTGACGCTGATAATCCTCACGCATCTGCTTACGGCGTTTAAGCTCACCTAAGATAAGGAATTGAGGCGCATTACCAGTTGGCTGCTGGAACTCCTGCATCAGAGCGTTCTCTGCAAGGTTCTTTAAGTTGTCTTGGATATCTATTATGTTCATGATGTAAGACCCTTATAAAGACCAAGCCCTGATATACCTGCACCAAGAGCTTGCTGCGCAGGATTATAAGAAGCAAACCTTTGCTCATTCACATTGGGAGTTACTGGGACACCGCGCAAGATACCTGCCATCTGCTGGTACTGTGACATTGGGTAATCACGTTGGCGAATAAAGTCTTCATACGACATATCGAGACGCGCTTGATCTTCTGCGCGAATATCACGACCAGTAGCTTCGAGTAGCTGTGCGCCCTGAATGTCAGCAGCACGTTGTTGCTGCCCTAACCCTGCAAGACCTGAACCCAGCCCAGCTAGATTGCTTGCTCCAGAACCTATAGCTTGATAGGCAGCGAGACCTTGACCTGCGCCGAATTGACGGGATGCTTCTCTTGCTTGCTGTGTTCTTGCAGCTTCGCTAACATCTATGCCTTGAGTTCTGGCAAGTTCTCCAGCTTCGGATTGTTGGATACGCGCCATCTCACTGGCTGTTAAACCTTGCGCTCTACCAAGTTCACCTACTCTGCTAGATTGAACTCTAGCAAGCTCGTTAGCTGTCATGCCTTGCGCTCTGCCAAGCTCTCCTACCCTACTAGATTGGACCCTGCCAGCTTCTTGCTGCATGATACTATCCATGCGAGCGTTCTCGGACGCCTCTGCTTGTTGAACTCTTCCCATTTCCATACGAAGGAAATCATCTAAGCGAGCTTGCTCGTTAGCTCTTGCGGCCTGTGTTCTAGCTGCTTCCTGCTGGTACATATTATCCATACGAGCGTTCTCGCCCACACGACCAGCTTGTGTTCTGCCCATCTCACCAGCCATACCAGCTTGCGTACGTGCAAGTTCTGCTGTGTTTGCAGCCTGTACTCTGGCTGCTTCTGCTGCTTCCATGTTTCCAGAACGTGCATACTCATCTGCTTGACGGAACTCACGTTGTGACTGCTCTTGCATTCTAAGTGCATCGACACGACCTTGCTCTGACGCAAGACCTGATTGAACCCTGCCGAACTCACCAACTTGCATACCAAGCTGACGTTCTTGTGCAGCACGATCACGCTCAAATTGCTGCGCTGACTGCTCAAATGCAGACTGAGTGCCAGAAGCACCAATACTTCTAAGCCTGTCTTGTAGTGATTCCTCGGCTAAAGATTCTTGTACTGCTTGCCTTGATCCACCAAATGCACCAGCTTGTACTGCTGCTGCGTCACGGCTTGCACCCTGTCTTTCAAAGTCTTGTATAGCTTGAGACTTCTGATCTGCTACAACAGCGTCCATGTAGGGTGACATGTATCTGTTAGCCTCGGCAGTGCCGAACTGACGTGTAGGATCAAAGCCGAAGCCGCTGTAGTTAAAGTCATCTCTCACACCAAAGTTACTAAACTCTGATGGGTTTCTAAAGTCATATTGATTAAACTGTCCAGACGGAGAGAAGTTAGCCATCTGGTATTCGTTCATCATAGAGTTAGGGTCTACTGACTGGAACTCGTCCATCATAGAGTTTGCTTGAGCTTGCTCAAAACCTGAGTATTGATTTGGGTCGAACGCTTGGAACTCATTAGCAAAGTCAGAGGTATCAGACATACTAAATTGATTAGCAAAGTCAGAGGTATCAGCAGCTTGAAATCCAGAGTAAGGGTCTACCGATTGGGCATCAAACTGACCAGTATTGTAGTTAGCTAGACCACGTAGGCCACCTAGTGCTTCCGCCTGCATGTCCATACCAGCTTGGGCAGCGGCTTGAGCTTGAGGCATTCCAGCAATACCAGACTGAGCAATACCTCGCGTCATAGCGCGAGAACCCATGATATCCCCGTACATATCAGATGACGCTATGCGCTCACCTTGGTAGGGCATGTAGGTACTCTCTTGCTCGAAACCAGTTATGTTCTGATCATCGTCGTAAATAGGGCGACTAAGATCGTCCTGATAAGGCTGCGTCGAATCTTCGGCACCCTGCAACATCCTGCGAAAGTACGGGTCAGCGTACTCAGGTAAATTAGTTTGACGGATGGTGCTTTCCGTTGGTGCCTGCGAACTGCCTTTGCCCATATTATAACTCCATTCGGTACGCTATATACTCAGGGTAGAAACCGTATTTCTTTAACGATCTACCCCAACCTTTTCTGCCGTAGCCCTCTAGATGACTACATTCTAACTCATTTCCGTACTTACGCATAGTGTCGATCAACTGATCTTCCCATTCTTTCATGCGCGTTCCGCCTACCCAATCCAAGGCCAATGCTTTCCGTTGAGGGTATACGATAAGTCTTGTGGTAAATGCAGCTATAAGACTGTCATCTTCATCCATTACAACCCAAAGAACATAAGTGCCATTAAGTACTCCGCTCAAGACATCAATCATCTCTGCTTTGTCTTTAACTGTGGCTACGCTCTTCTTTAGTATACTTTCAACATCCTTCCATACTTGCCTTACCGCCTCTGAAGGCACCAAGCTGACTCTCAATTATCCCACCATTTGTTGGAGTTTCTCCGGAGCTTCCTCTTCAGCGCGGTTAACAACATCAAGGAACCCACCACCATATGCCTTCTCAAGCGCATCAGTTGTGTTCTTCCTCAAAACAAATTCCCCATCAGACAAGAGTACATCTTGCTCCCCTTCAAGTGTCGCAGGAACCATGTCGTCTACACCCGAACCATCGCCGGGGCCACGCACCATACCTTTGTCACCTTCTTCAAAACGCTGCACAGTCTCATCTAACTCTCCCGACTGTACGCGCCCGACAAGATCACGTAGTGCGTCCTCGCCGTATTTCTGAACAAACATTGCCAGAACAATTTCTGGCTGCTCAGACATTCCTTTAATAGCTTCTATGGCACTGACAATAACATCTTTTTCGTTCATGCCACTCTGTGCCATCATTTGATCTGCTTCAGCTTCACCACCTTCAGCCATTCGACGTAGACCCATTAGGCCACCATCTGCATAAGTATAGGGGGGCTTAACCTCAGAACCATCTGCTCTTGGCGGTCTTTGATATTGGAAGTACGAACCCTCTCCACCACCAGAAGCGTAAGGATTAGGGTTATAAGTCCTGCGCATTGGATTCGGCATCGGCACTGTAGTGTCGCCTTTTGCTTTTTCCGCCGCTCTTTTCTTAGCTTCCTGCTCCATCAACTGAGCATCGGTCATGGTTTGCGCCATGTAACCGGGCATAAACCCTTGTTGAGCAGCGTTGAAAGCGCCACCTTTAGTAGCTGGATTAGTGGCGTTAGCTGTATTTACAAACGGAAGAGGGGTATTGGCACCAGTAGCTCCAAGAATCTTTGTGCCTAACTGAGATGAAGGCCCGCTAACAACAGAAGATGCTGGTGCCCCTTTGCTGAAAAGATTATCTATAAATCCAGACTGTGGGGGGACGACAGCGCTAGCAGCGCCACTTTGTATTGCTGCGGGAGCTGCTGAATTAGTCAGACCTCCCATAATCTTACCGCCCAAACCAGCCATTAGCCCAGTTTGTATGCCTTTACCTATATCACCAGTCTGTACGAAACCACCCAAACCAGCCCCTAGTCCAGATAACATTGGAACAGAAAGGCTAGCCATATAACCGCCAAGTGCGCCTGTACCAGCCAGTGCAGGGAGACCCATACTTAATAACAGTGGTAAGACCATAACTATCTCCAGAAGTTCAACTGAACTTTAACACGAAAAATTTAATCCATCAACTCAAAGTGCGGTGCATCAATAAACGGCCTTCGACCCTGTGATCTTCGTAGGTCAACATACTCATTCATCGCTTCTTCAGCAGTGCCTTCGTATTCGCCAAAATCATCTATATGCCAAGCCGCACCCCAGCGTATCTTGACGCCAAGTTCTTTTGCAGTCTCTTTCATAGCATCAGCAATCTCATCATACAGGTTTAGTTCCCATCTGCCGCCATCGATGTAGGCCATTAAATCTACCGCAAAGCCGCCAAG
>Ga0114916_1000181_pt1 | contig 47361 bp, 41 predicted proteins | sample MalvirAntarct_66_FD_83501 | JGI IMG/M metagenome (GOLD analysis project Ga0114916, IMG submission 83501) | Marine viral communities from the Global Malaspina Expedition - Malaspina viral metaG Antarct_66 | ecosystem: Environmental > Aquatic > Marine > Oceanic | place: West Anvers Island... | reverse complement strand
TATTTGGGCAAAAGGTAAAAATGTTATTTTTGACATTGATGTCTCCGGCGGCTTGCGGATTAAACGCAAATTCCCTGATCAAACCATCGCTATTTTTGTGAAACCGCCGAGTATTGACGAATTAAAGATTCGTTTAAAAAAGCGTCAAACGGAGACCAACGATAAAATCAATATGCGCATCGCCAAAGCTTCGGCTGAATTGGCAACGGCGCCGTTATTCGACGTTATCGTCGTAAATGATGATTTGGATAAAGCGATTGAGGAATCTTACAAATTAGTGTCTGATTATATAAATGCACCTGAAGATTAATTAAAGCTATTGTTATATTTCAACATTCCTTTGTAAACTATACTTATGAAAATCGGACTCTACTTTGGCACGTTCAATCCCATTCATATTGGCCATTTAATCATTGCCAATCATATGGCGGAACACAGTGATATGGACCAAATTTGGTTTGTAGTCACGCCCCAAAGTCCGTTTAAGGTAAAAGCGAGCATGCTCAACAACCATGATCGTTTAGAAATGGTATACCGCGCTACCGAAGATTATGACAAATTGCGCCCTAGCGATATTGAATTCGGCTTGCCTCAGCCTAATTACACCATCAATACTCTTACGTATTTACAAGAGAAATATCCTCAGTATGAGTTTGCACTAATTATGGGCGAAGACAATCTTAAGAGTCTGCATAAGTGGAAAAATTACGAATTGATTTTAGAAAACCACAACATTTACGTCTATCCAAGAATTTCTGAAGGTGTGGTTGAAACGCAATTTGACCAACATCCAAAAATTCACCACGTGGCCGCGCCCATAATGGAAATCTCTTCCACATTTATCAGGAAATCGATCAAAAAAGGGAAAAATGTGCAACCTCTGTTGCCGGAATCTGTGTGGAAGTATATTGATGAGATGCGTTTTTATAGTACATAAATGCCTCTCCGCCAAGTCCTACTTGGTGAGAGACATTTGACAATCACTTTAAATATTGCTGATGTTTAAGCAGTACCGACTGTTCCTAAAGAGAGATTAATTTCCCAATAAAGAGTCCCAACCTTTTGTATAGGCAAGCTCCATTTATACCTTTTAACACGTTTTGTTTCCGAAGGGTTGAAATTTAAAGTACGGGAATTTTAATCGTATGTATCTCATTCTTACTAGTTATGAGTTCAGATTGAATATTACCATACTCAATAGCACCTATGTTTTCAAAAAGCTGTTGGTAATATCCAACACCATCTAACAAATTAGATTTAAAAGCCGACCATTTTTTGATACTCTTAATAGATAATTCATCAGTATACGTTGCTATATCGTTTTTTAAATATGTAACATACATCTGTAATTCCTTAACAAACATATTTGGTCTGTAAGTCTCTGAAAGCACTGTTGTTTTTCCATAAATGTGTCGTATCATTTCAGACAACGAGACTTCTTTATCAAAATAGGCCAAATTAGGTCCTGGACAAATGACCACACCCTGTTGTTGTCCTTTAATTGGAATGTCGTTTTCAAGATAAGAAGCATTTGCCAGGCCAACACATAGACAGGATTTTTCAGTAATCTTAGTTTTAGCCATGTCATAGGTAGACGTGGTCATAGATTCCTTTCTAGCAGCAAGCGCTTCTAACTTAACATCCTGATACTTTTTGGAAGCCGTACAAATTCCTTCAGGGCCAAATTCCTTGCTCAAAGCCAAAAACTTTTTAGGACAAGAACTTCCCGCTTTGTTATTTGTTATTCGCTGTTGTTTGTAAAATTCATTAGAAGAGCCCTTAATAGTGTTAAATGGCACTCCTAACGGAGAAATATCACTCAGATACAGATCGGATTCTTTGGCTTCTGCCAATAATTTGCGCGTATCAACGTCTACAGATGTGGCTTCTGGAACCAACAAAAATGGACTTCCCCAACCTACAGAATCAACCTGGTAATTGGCAATTAAAAAATCGTGTTCAGCAGCTGTTCCCACACCGCCTTGTACGGTAACTTTAACATCTAGCGGGGCGCTAGGAATTTCGATCTGTTTATCTGCCAAAGCCTTTACAAAAACAGCATGTATATCTTGTTGTAATTCTTCCTTTTTAATTTTAAACTCCTCTAAAATAGGTCCGAGCAAGAATCCTTCAGTGGCGAAAGCATGTCCACCACAGTTCAAGCCGGATTCAATGCGATATTCTGAAACCCACAACCCTTTTTTAGCGAGAAACTTTCCTTGAATCATTGCTGACCGATAGTCACTGACCTTTAATGTGATTTTCTTTCTCAAACGGTTTTGAGTGTCTGGATAGAAATCTTTAAAGTTTTCAAAATAGCTATAAAGTCTTGGATTCATTCCGGCTGAAAGCACCACTGAAGACTCCAAATTACTGTTGGCAAAACCGCGAAGGGATGCATGCGCATCATTAAATTCTATAGGTAATTGCTCCGTGCCTTTAAAGTTATCTTTGTCAATCTTTGTCATAATGTTAACATCAATATCTCCAGGCTGCATGTGCTCATCAAAATAGTTTTTAATGGTCTCCTTAACGAACAATCCCTCTTCGATCATCTTAGAAAGCCCATCCTTTATGCTCGATTTATTAGGGAGCATGTCTAAGAAATTTTCCAAAACTAACTTGCTTGCTGAGACTTCTTCTTTAAACTTTATAAACTTATCCTTGACAATAGTATCTACTAAATTGAGATATGCTGTGATCCGCTTGGCGCGATAATCCTCCACCTTTTGAGATATTTCTTGGTAGGGCAAATTGAATTTCTGACTATAGAAAGCATTCATTTTTTCCAAAAGATCATCATCAATAATACTTATTACCGACGAGATGCCGTATTGGGCCACTCTGATTGGACTATCTATAGTATATGCTAAACCCATTACAGGAATATGAAAATCATGGGTTTGTTTCGACGCTATCATAATAGGGATATTTTAAAATAAACAAGCGCCAAATATGAAACATTTGATATCATTATAATATGACAATTATCATACATCCTAAATACTTACCAAATGATTTCAGGATCACTACCTCCTTATAAGGGAAGATGTTTAATTCTTTTCAATTTCAGTACCAGGTCAAAAGCATGTCAATTTGATCTCACAAATGAAACGAAAATATAGTATTTTGCAAGAAAGATATAAAGTTTAAGTGTTTGTTAATCAAGGCTAGACAGATTTGAAATGAGAATTTGGCCACGGTGTTTTGTGCATGTCAGACAAGAGGGCTTAAAAATGGTAAAACGCATTCTCATAGTGCGTGAGTTCTTCCTTGTACTTGTTTTTTAGAACGGCAATAATATCAAAGCGCGACTCCAAGTCGAGTTCATTTTCAATAATATAGGCATCCATGGCTTTCACCAACAATTTGATTTTACTTGGCGTGACAAAATCTTGAGGGTCGCCAAAAAAGTCGGAATTCCGAGTTTTGACCTCCACACAAATCATCATATTTTGATGCTTTGCAATAATATCAATTTCGGCTTTTTGGTAAAAATAATTGGTGCATATAATCTCGTAACCCTTGGAGATCAAGTATTCTAAGGCTAGCTTCTCGCCTATTTTCCCGAGTTCATTGTGTTGTGCCATGTTTTTGGAGTAGGCGGATATTAGTAGGCAGTATTCAGTATTCAGTTGGCAGTCCTCAGTCCTCAGTATTCAGTTGGAAGTCCTCAGTCCTCAGTTGGCAGTATTCAGATTTCAGATGGCCATCTCTCTTCTCTCTTCTCTATTCTCTCTTCTATATTCTCTCTTCCCTCTTCTCTATTCTCTATTCTCTATTCAACCACAGATGTCTTATGAAACTCAGCCTAGTGTTTAAATTTTACCGTACTTGCCTCCTTACCTACAGAAAGTGTTACAGTATGACCAAGGATAAGGGCTCGATTGTCTTCTTCATGACCTGCTGGCATTTTAAAAGCAATAGGAAAATTGTATTCTGATAAAGCGTCTAAAATTAATTGCTCAATAGAGCTTCCCCATGGCGTGGTGTTTTTTCTGACTTTAGAAATATCGCCCACAATCACACCTTTACAATTGTCAAAATATCCAGCGCGCTTTAAACTTTGCAACATCCGGTCTACACTGTAAGCATATTCCCCAATTTCTTCAATAAACAAAATCTTTCCAGAAACGTCAATACTCGTTTTAGACCCTAACATGCTGTATAATAAACTCAGATTTCCGCCTACCAATGGCGCTGTAACGGTGCCCGGTTTATTATAGCTTGAGCCTTCTAAACTATAACTTAAAGGCTTTCCGAAAAGCGCATCCTTAAAAGTTTGCACGGTTTCTTTAATGTCGCTTAAATCTTCAGTCACACTCACCGCCATCATGGCGTGCATAGTCTCAAAACCCTCTACATGCAATTGGCTGTGTAATGCCGTGATGTCAGAATAGCCAATGACCCATTTCGGATTTTTTCTGAATTTTGTATAGTCCAATTTGTCAATAATTCGAATGGTACCATAACCCCCACGAGCGGCCCAAATGGCGCTAATAGTGGGGTCGTCCATCGCTTCCTGAAAATCAGCACAACGCTCAGCATCAGTACCCGCAAAATGATTGCCATCAGCAAACACATGTTTCCCTACAACAGTGTGTAACCCCCAACTACTCAACAAATCTTGGGCGCGTTTAATTTCCGCCGTTCGGTTTTTTAAAATTCCAGATGGCGCGACAATAGCCACGGTATCACCAACCTTTAAATAAGGAGCTCGGACTAAGGCTTGCTGATCTTTAGACATTGATTGTTGTTGTGCTGAGAACTCTTGGGTTCCAAACAGCAGTATTACGCAAGTTATAACGATGGTAAAGGTGATTTTCGACATAATGTAAAAATACATTTTTTTTCTAAATCGAGGTCAAATTGCGTACTTTTGTGCGGACTTTAAGAAGACTAATGTCAGGTTGAGCGCAGTCGAAACCATTAAAGATATAAAATTAACTAACACCTCTCGATTTCGCTCGAGGTTACATATTTCACAACAATGAACCATCCAAAACGCTATACCATTACCGCTGCATTGCCCTATACTAACGGACCCATCCATATTGGCCACTTAGCGGGAGTTTATGTGCCTGCAGATATTTATGCCCGCTATTTAAGACTTATTGGAAAAGACGTCGCATTTATCTGCGGAAGCGATGAACACGGTGTACCCATTACCATTAAAGCTAAAAAAGAAGGCGTGACGCCTCAAGATATCGTGGATAAATACCACGCCATCATTAAAACATCTTTTGAGGATTTTGGAATTAGTTTTGACAACTATTCACGTACTTCTGCCAAAATCCATCATGATACGGCCCAAGAGTTTTTTAAAACTTTATACAACAAAGGCGAATTTATTGAAGAAACTACGGAACAATTATATGATGCTGAAGCTGATCAGTTTTTAGCTGACCGCTTTGTAACGGGTACCTGTCCGAAATGTGGGAATGAAGAAGCTTATGGCGACCAATGTGAAAAATGTGGCAGCAGTTTAAATGCCACGGATTTGATCAATCCTAAATCGGCAATTACAGGCAATGTGCCCTCATTGAAGCAAACCAAGCACTGGTTTTTACCATTAGACAAACACGAAGCATTCTTAAAAGAATGGATTTTAGAATGTCATAAAAAAGATTGGAAACCTAACGTTTACGGTCAAGTTAAATCGTGGATTGATGATGGCTTACGCCCAAGAGCAGTGACTAGAGATTTAGATTGGGGCATTCCTGTGCCTATTGAAGGCGCTGACGGAAAAGTGCTTTATGTGTGGTTTGATGCGCCAATTGGCTACATCTCTTCTACTAAGGAATGGGCTGATCGGGTTGGAAAAGATTGGGAACCGTATTGGAAAGACAAGGACACAAAATTGGTACATTTTATAGGGAAAGACAATATCGTATTTCACTGTATTATTTTTCCAGCCATGCTGAAAGCGGAAGGCTCTTATATTCTCCCAGATAACGTGCCGGCCAACGAATTTTTGAATTTGGAAGGCAACAAACTCTCCACTTCCAAAAATTGGGCGGTATGGTTACCAGAATACTTGGAAGATTTTCCAAACCAGCAGGATGTGTTGCGTTATGCCTTAACGGCCAATGCACCTGAAACCAAGGATAATGATTTTACTTGGAAAGATTTTCAAGCACGAAATAATAACGAATTAGTGGCCATTTTTGGAAACTTTATCAATCGTGTGGTGGTGTTAACTGATAAATATTACGGCGGCGTAGTACCGGAAGCTTCAGAGTTTAGCGCGGTAGATCAGGAAACTTTGGCCGCATTAAAAGCTTATCCAGATGTCATTGCCAGTTCAATTGAACGCTACAGATTTAGAGAAGCGAGTCAGGAATTATTAAATCTGGCACGTTTAGGAAACAAATATTTGGCTGATGAAGAGCCCTGGAAATTGGTAAAAACTGACGAAGTCCGCACCAAGACCATCATGTTTGTGGCCCTTCAAATAGCATCTGCCCTTGCCACCTTAAGTGAACCGTTTTTACCATTTACGGCGGCTAAATTAAAATCGATTCTGGGTATTGGTGCAGAAGATGCTTCCAAAGAAAACTCTTGGAAGGATATCACCGCTAAAGACGTCTTGCTTCCTACCGGGCATCAAATTGGAAAAGCGGAATTGTTATTCTCAAAAATTGAAGACGATACTATTCAACAGCAACTAGATAAATTAGTAGCCAGTAAAAAAGCGAACGAAGTGGCAAATAAAAAAGTTGAACCTCAAAAAGACACCATCACCTTTGAAGATTTTTCAAAATTAGATATGCGTGTAGGCACCATAATTGAAGCGGAAAAAATGCCTAAAGCCAATAAATTACTGGTATTAAAAGTGGATACTGGCATTGATGTGCGCACGATCGTTTCAGGAATTGCAGAAAGTTTTGCTCCAGAAGACGTGATTGGAAAACGCGTTACGGTATTAGTTAACTTGGCGCCAAGAGCTTTAAGAGGTGTGGAAAGTCAGGGCATGATTTTAATGACTGAAGCTGAAGATGGTGCCTTGGTATTTGTAAATCCGGATACGACAACGGGAGCAAAAGTGCCTAATGGATTGCATATAAGTTAAAAAGGGACTTTTCTTTTTTAACATAACTTAAAACAGTTCATTATCTTTGAGTAACATTATCACATAACTTTATACATTATGAAATACGTTTTAGGTTTATCGTTGTTCTTTTGTCTCTTCCTCTTTAATTGTAAGACTCAAGACGCGCCACAAAAACAAACTGACACGAGTAGTCCTTCTAAAACTGATGTACAACTCGTAGGATCTAAATGGGTTTTAATCAAACTCAACGGAGATGTTGTGAACTTGAGCAACACTGAACTAGAGCAGCCTTTTATACGGCTTACCTCTAAAGATAATGGTGTTGGTGGCAATGGTGGTTGTAATCCTTTTGGCGGGACCTTTAAGCTGAAAGCCAATCAGACTATTGCATTTTCTGAAATGTTGGCCACCATGCGCTATTGTGATGATAATGGTATTGAAAGCGTTTTTATGGGCAATCTTCGTAAAGCGGTCAGTTATACAATTATTGATAACGAATTAACTTTTAAAGACGAAAACGGTTATGTGCTCTCAACTTTTGAGCCGGCGGACGACAAGAAATAATCTAAGTTGGACCTGTTAAGGTTCATTTAAAAATTTTAGATTATCGTCCAATTTCAATACTTTCCCGTAAATCAAAAAATTAAATACATGAAAAAATCGCTCTTATACAGTCTTTGTCTTGCCTTAACCTTGGTTGTGTTCAGTTGCAATTCCGGAACCAAAAAAGAAACACAAACGACAGACGCTTCAGAAATGGAGGCGAAAGCAGACACAAGTCAAAACTCATTAGATTGGGCGGGAACTTATGAAGGCGTCGTTCCCTGCGCTTCTTGCGAAGGCATCAAAACTGTAGTCACCATTAATGACGACAATAGCTATATGATAAAAGAGACCTATTTAGGGACGGAACCTAGCGTTAATGAGTCTAAAGGTACTTTTAAATGGGATGATGCCGGCCAACGTTTGATATTATCTGATGCCGAAAGAAACCCATACTTTGTTGGAGAAAACACGCTAACCTTGTTGGATGCCGATGGCAATAGACCAACTGGCGAATTAAAATCGCCTTATGTGCTACAGAAAGTTACAGATCAATTGGCGGGCGAAAAATGGCACTTGGTAGCTTTTAGAGGCGATGAAATTCAGCTTCAGGAAGCCAAAGGTGGCCATCCGTTTATAGAGTTCAGTGATGATTTTACCATCCACGGGTATACGGGATGTAACGATTTGCAAGGGGCTTATGACGTTGGAGATGCGTTAAAAATCAGTTTCTCTAAATTGATCAATACCTTAAAATCATGTCCTGAAATGGAAACTGAAAATGAATTGATTAAAACCTTAACTGCCACAGCATCTTACGCTTTTGAAGACCGTGCTTTAGTGATGTATGATAAGGAACATCGTAAATTGGCCACGTTTAAGGCTGCCAATTAGGCCTAAATTTTAACCTTGTAAATTCTAAAACTGTTTGAAACTTCAAGCAGTTTTTTTTTATCTTCCTATCTTTGCCAACCAAATTCAAAGCGAAACCATGCAGCTGATTTCCTATATTATTTCCCAGACCAAACTTCCAGAATCTTCCGTTAAAAACACGGTTGAATTATTAAACGAGGATGCCACCATTCCGTTTATTTCGCGATACCGTAAGGAACGTACCGGAAATCTTGATGAAGTTCAAATTGGGGATATTGTAAAATTTAAGGAACAGTTTGAAGCACTGGAAAAACGAAAAACCGCCATCCTAAAAGCGATTGAAGAACAAGATGCGCTCACGCCCGAATTACGTTTAAAAATTGAAAACATTCAAGATTTAACAGCGTTAGAAGACCTCTACCTGCCTTTTAAGAAAAGCAGAAAAACGAAGGCGGATACCGCCCGACTACAGGGATTGGAACCTCTGGCCAAAATACTAATGAGTCAAAATGCTTCAGACATTGAATCATTGGCCCATAAATATGTCAAAGGTGATATCGCTTCCGCGGAAAACGCTTTAGAAGGTGCACGGCACATCATTGCAGAATGGATTAATGAACGTACTGATGTTAGAACCAACATTCGTCAACAATTGGAACGTTATGCCCTGATTTCAACTAAAGTTGTCAAGGCGAAAGCAGCCGATGAAAACGCACAAAAATTCCGCGATTATTTTGATTGGGAAGAAGCTCTCAGCCGCATCCCATCCCACAGATTGCTAGCCATTTTACGCGCGGAAAGTGAAGGGTTTATCAAATTTAAAATTAGCATTGATGATAATAAAGCGCTCTCTAGAATTGAAGACCACATTGTGCGCTCCAATAATGCCTGTGCAGACCACATTAAAATTGCCATTCAGGACGCTTATAAACGCTTATTATTGCCATCCCTCTCCAATGAAGCGCTCCAAAATGCTAAACTGAAGGCGGATGAGGCTGCCATTTCCGTCTTCGCAAAAAATTTAAAACAATTACTGCTCGGTTCTCCTTTGGGAGAAAAACGCGTTCTGGCCATTGATCCCGGATTTAGATCAGGTTGTAAAGTGGTGTGTTTGGATGCGCAAGGCGGACTGCTTTATAACGAAACCATTTACCCACATCCACCAAAAAATGATACCATTGGTGCGATGAAAAAGATTAGTTCCTTAAGTGAGGCCTATCACATTGAAGCGATTGCTATAGGTAATGGGACAGCTTCAAGAGAAACCGAAGCGTTTATCAGAAAAATTAGGTTTAAAAATGACATTCAGGTTTTTGTGGTAAGTGAAGCTGGCGCCAGTATTTATTCCGCTTCAAAAATTGCCCGAGACGAATTTCCAAATTATGACGTAACCGTACGCGGTTCAGTATCTATTGGCAGACGCCTGCAAGATCCATTGGCAGAATTGGTTAAAATTGACGCCAAATCCATCGGTGTTGGGCAATACCAACACGATGTCGATCAAACCAAACTGAAAAAGGAATTGGACGTTGTTGTGGAAAGTTGCGTGAATGCTGTTGGAGTAAATCTTAATACGGCTAGCACGAGCTTATTGAGTTATGTGTCTGGAATCGGTCCTAAATTGGCAGAAAATATCGTGAATTACCGCGAAGAACACGGCGCATTTACTTCTAGAAACGCCATTAAAAAAGTACCGCGATTAGGTGGAAAAGCGTTTGAACAGGGCGCAGGATTTTTAAGAGTTAAATCAGCTAAAAATCCATTGGACGATTCTGCAGTGCATCCAGAAAGTTATCCTATTGTTGAACAAATGGCGCAAGATTTAGGGATAAAGGTGGACGACTTGATAGGTAATAGCACTGCACTAAAAAAGTTAGATTTAAAGGCGTATATCACCGACACTGTGGGACTTCCAACACTTCAAGACATTATCAAGGAATTGGAAAAACCAGGTTTGGATATTCGGGAGCAAGCCAAAGTGTTTACCTTTAATCAAAACATTAAAACCATCAATGATGTTGAAGAAGGCCAATTGTTACCTGGCATTGTGAATAATGTGACCAATTTTGGAGCTTTTGTGGATATCGGCATTAAAGAAAGTGGCTTGATCCATGTTTCCAACCTCTCCGATTCGTTTGTGAGCGATGTCAATGCGCACGTGGCCTTACACCAACAGGTTATTGTTAAGGTGTTAGAGGTGGACGTACCGCGAAAGCGCATCCAACTCAAATTGCACAAACCCTAAATTATTGCAGCTCTTGGAGTACGAGATAAGTGGTATAGCCAATAAAAACAGCCAACAATACTCCAGATTCCCAACGGTCTAAAATCTTTTTTTTGCCGGTAAACATCGCGACAAATAAGAATAAGGTGCCGCCTACCAGAAAATAAATGTCCGTATTAAACACGGGACTGAATGCAATTGGACGGACCAGAGAACTTACAGAAAGTATCAGGAAAATATTAAATATATTAGAACCAATAATATTTCCTATGGCAATATCACTGTTCTTTTTAAGGGCCGCAACCACACTCGTCATCAGTTCTGGCAACGACGTTCCAGCCGCAATAATGGTAAGACCAATAATTTTTTCGCTCACACCTAAATTGCTGGCAATGGACACAGCGTTATCTACAATCAATTTCCCGCCAATCACCAAACCAATCAATCCCAATACAATAAATCCCCATATTTTATAATTAGAGGCTGTAATGACTACCACGTCTTCAGTCGTGGAGACATCACTTTTCATCTGCTTGTAAATGTAAAATAGAAAGACAAGAAACAAGATAAGCAAGATGATGCCGTCAACTCTAGACAAGCCTATATCACCAACTACATAACCATTAGCCAGTACCAAAAATACCAAAGCAGCCACCAAGGAGATGGGAATTTCTTTCCAAACCGTAGAGGATTGCACGGCAATGGGAAAAATAAGCCCAACAATTCCTAAGATCATAAACAAATTAAAATTGTTACTGCCAATGATATTGCCCAATACTATATCCGAATGATTTTCATAAGAGGCTACAGTGTTTACCACCAATTCTGGTGCTGAAGTCCCAAATGCCACAATGGTCAACCCGATTGCTAAATCTGGAATCTTATTCTTTTTAGCCAAAAGTGTGGAGCCATTGACCATCCAATCTGCACCCTTAATAAGAAAGATAAAACCTAAAACAACTAAAAAACCAGAAAGTAACATAGCTTATATTATGAAGTAAATGTAGCTGAAAAATTGACACAACACATGCCGTCCAAATTATTTTCTAAACTGATTTCAGATAAGAAATTAAGACTGCCTCAAAGACTAAAAAGAAAGTAAAAGCCACCTCTAAGTTTCATTACAAATGAAATAGAAATGGCTTTTTAAGCGACGTAAATTAAGCGGCTACACCTTTACTTTTAGATTTTCTATGCTGTTCTATGAATGCCAACCATTTTTCGGCACGCGCTAGCTCTTGATTTTGCGAGAAATTATCTTCCGCATTAAATAAAGTTAGGGCTTCAGGTTGCCGATTAGACATAAAGCTCAACTCCAAATCGAGCCTTGACAGCTCCGAATACTGCTTGTCGCCATTGGTATAATCTTTAGTAACTTTATTAATGCTGCATGTTCTGACCTCATCTAAATTAATCTTTTGGATTCTAGGTTCTGGATCTTGTGTATTGATGTACAACAGTACATTTCCTTGTTCTTGATAGCCCAAGCAGGTATTATTCCAGACGTCTTTGGTTGTAAATTGGACATTATTTGCCGTTGCAACGGCATCAAACGTTTTTTGGTTTTTTGACATGCCTGATTTATCTGCTAAGACGAATAGAATTACGGGTACGATAACGAGTAATGATACAAGGATCATCACCAAACTCATTGATATATGCATTGGTTTAAATTTTAAAATTAGAGATAGACTGATACGGGTGTTGTAAAACACCTCAAAGATTATTTCCGAAAAAAAGTTACTCGTCTATGTAAACCAATGAAAGGGGAAAATAATGGCTTTGGTGGTCAGATTGACCATGATTTGTTGGCCAATAATATAATAGGAAAGCTGGTAATTTAAAGGTGTTACCGTGTTTTCAGTTAATTTATAAGGCCTAGGAAAGGTTTTTAAGTTTGGGGTCTCGTAAGTAAAAGAATGATTAACCTCAAAAACTGCATCAAATGATAAGGGCATATGCTCTTGATCCTTGGAAGCGACAATCTTGTCCGTCGGATTATAAGATGCCATCGGCACTGCTGACAGATCAGAAGATCCGAGCATCATCATCCATCCGAAGATGTATAGTATAGCGCCTTGCAGTGTGAACATTAGCTCATTTAAAAACACAAAGGTAAATGAATGTGATGTTAAAAAAATCCAAAATTGAGTTATTTTATTTGGTTACACATTGATAACATTACCGTAACATTGGATGTTTCCACCAGTGGTACATTTACCAGATTTTAATACACATTCCTATGGAATTATTGATTGGAGCTATTGGGTTTATCATTTGTGCCTACGCCGTAATTGCTAATGATGTCATCCAAACTTTGGGGACATTTATGGCTTCAAATCATAATTTAAAATGGTGGTGGCTCTGGCTCTTTGCTGTAAGCATTTTATCAACAACCTTAATTTACGGATGGGTGATGCATTCTGGCGACGTGTCGTACGGCCGGTTGCTAAACATCCCTTTACCTTCCAATTTGGAGTGGTGGTATTTATTGGTCCCTTTAACGTTATTGGTCATTACCCGAATCGGAATTCCTGTGAGTACGACCTTTATGATTCTCAGCGTTTTTTCAACGGGTCAAGTTATCGAAAAGATGATTTTAAAATCGGTTTATGGATACGCATTGTCTTTTGTTTTTGCAATTGTGGTGTATGTTATCATTTCCAAAAAATTTGAATCGCCTTTATCTTTAGAAAAACTAGACAAGCACGCACGTAAACATTATTGGTTGGTAGCACAATGGGTGTCTACAGGCTTTTTATGGTCGCAATGGCTTATTCAGGATTTTGCTAATATTTTTGTTTTTTTACCTAGAAAACTCTCTGGTACCGAACTGCTTTTAGCGCTAGCGGTCATCTTGATTATTATGGCCTATATTTTTCAGAAACGCGGCGGCAAGATTCAGGAAATTGTCAATCAAAAATCCAATACTAAAAACATCCGATCTGCAACGATCATTGATCTTATTTATGGTGTTTTCCTCTTCGTGTTTGGAAATCTCAACACCATCCCAATGAGCACTACTTGGGTGTTTATCGGTATTTTGGCGGGTAGAGAATTGGCAATGACCTATTTATTGAACAAGAATAAAATAAAATACACTTATATTATTATCGCTAAAGACTTAGGAAAGGTAAATATTGGGTTAATGGTGAGCGTGGTAATTGCGTTTATCGTCCAATATCTAAAATAGATTTTATAATTTGCACATTACAGTTTTAAAACCTGTACAAATCAAATCCTTTCGCAAGTTATTTTCTTATGCTTAAAATAGCATTTCATCCTATTTACAAACATTCATTACCTGAAGGCCATAGGTTCCCGATGCTTAAATATGAATTGTTGCCTGAACAATTACTATACGAAGGCACCTGTACCAAGGCTAATTTTTTTGAACCGGTAATTCCGGACGAGTCTCCTATTTTAAGGGTGCATACGGCCAACTATTACAAGCATCTTAAAAATTTAACCCTCGATGATAAGGCGGTACGGAAGATCGGATTTCCATTAAGTGACCTATTGGTGAAACGTGAGGTGATGATTGCCGACGGGACTATGAAAGCAAGTGCATACGCTCTGAAATACGGTATCGCGATGAATATTGCGGGCGGCACGCACCATGCCTATGCTGATAGCGGTGAAGGCTTTTGCATGCTAAATGACCAAGCTATTGGCGCCCGTTATTTGCAGGACAAAGGCTTGGCAAAAAAAATTCTGATGGTCGATTTGGATGTGCATCAGGGCAATGGCACCGCTAAAATTTTTCAGGAGGATCCCTCCGTCTTTACTTTTTCTATGCACGGGAAAGGAAATTATCCCTTTAAAAAAGAAGAAAGCGATTTAGACATTGCGCTCGAAAATGGTTGTGATGATGCGACCTACCTTTCGATTCTGAAAGACACCTTACCAAGATTAATTGCTGCTGAACAACCCGATTTTATCTATTATTTGAGCGGGGTTGATGTAATTGCTCCCGATAAATTGGGAAAATTAAACCTCTCAATTGAAGGGTGCAAAGCGCGCGACCGCTATGTCTTAGAAATTTGCAAAGACCATGATATTCCTGTGATGTGCAGTATGGGCGGTGGCTATTCGCCAGACATCAAAACGATAATTGAGGCCCATGCCAATACGTTTCGATTGGCCCAAGAGATTTTTTTTTAAAAAATTCCAATAAAAAAATTCCAAGCTCCAACTGATACCAATTGGAATTTGGAATTTTAAAACATGGAGAAATAAATCTTATTTCCCTCCCAACAGCAGCAGTTCATTACACAAAATCTCTGTCATATACTGCTTATGGCCATCTTTGTCATCCCAAGAGCGGTTGGTCAATTTCCCCTCAATGGCGATCTCTTTACCTTTGGCGACATATTTTTCAACCACGTCTACCAATCCACCTCTAACAACTACGTTATGCCAATACGTACGCTCCACTTTGGTGCCACTCTTGTTTTTATAGCTATCATCCGTAGCTATAGAGAATTTAGCCAATTTGTTTCCATCTGGAAAGCTTACGATTTCTGGATCTTGTCCTAATCTTCCAATCAACTGTACTGTGTTTCTTAATGCGTTCATGAGTTCTAAAATTTAAAGGTTAAACAGTTCATACTATTGAATATCGTTCGGTCAATTCAACATGGCAAAGATGTAACAGGATCTTTATGGTAGTCGGTAGTTAACTATTTAAAATCGTTTGTAAATGTTTGTAGTCGTTTGTAAACGGGTAATTCGAATGTTTAAAACACTATATTTGAGTCATGGCAAAGCTTCTCAGTTATTTCTATCCCATTACAAAAAAAGTACACTCGGACTATAGTGGCACTTTAGAAATTACCTGGTACAATGGCAGAAAACATCTCGACACCAAAAACGCCAATTATTCTTATGGCTCACTACAACGGATTTTAAAATTTGGTTTAGAAATAATTAATCTTAAGCAAGTGAATTCCGTTTTGCTTTTAGGCCTAGGTGGCGGCAGCGTAATTGAAACGTTGCGCCACGATTTTTCTTATTCTAAACCCATAACTGCAGTTGATATTGATCCGGTAGTCATAGATATTGCAAGGAATGAGTTCAACCTTAAAGACGACCCACAATTACAGATAGTTTGTGAGGATGCTTTACTGTTTATGCAGGCTAACAACAACCAGTATGATTTAATCATCATCGATTTATTTATTGATACTAAAGTGCCAATGGCATTTTTAGCACTTCCCTTTTGGAAGCAGGTCATTGATGCGTCTACTAGTAATGGAGCCATTTTATTCAATGCCTCCTTAGAAAAGACAAAAAGTGCTGCGCTTAATGAAGTGATTGAATTTTTAAAGTCCCATAAATATCACACTGAAGTCTTTGAAAAAGTAAATAATACAAACACCTTAATTCTATCCAAAGGTTTGTAATAACGTTTTCAGGAAGAAAGCATATCTTTAGTAGCACAAGATCACTCTCAAAACCCATAACATGAGCAAAGAATGTTTAGAATGTGGCGACAAGATTATCGGGAGAACCGATAAAAAATTCTGCAGTGATGCCTGTAGAAATTCCTACAACAACACCATCAATAAGGACAGCAAGAATCTGATCAGGAACACCAACAATAGGCTACGCAAAAACTATCGGATTTTGGAAAGTTTAAATCCGGAGCAAAAAACAAAAGTTTCCCGTGGGAAACTCATCGAAAAGGGTTTTGACTTTAATTACTTCACCAGCATCTACACCACCAAAATTGGAACCGTGTATTATTTTGTATATGACCAAGGCTATTTGCCTATTGAAGGCGATTATTATGCTTTGGTTAAACGGGAGCGTTAGTTTTACAGGTCCTATTGATATTCAAATTGACTTATATATATAGCAGTTTTATCATCTTCAATTCTAAAAACTCTTTGTTCAGAATCAAAAATGTATCGGTAATCATAAAAAGACATAGGAACACTATAATCATCTCCTTCAAACGGATAAACTTTTTCAACATTAAAGATATTCGTGAAAAACGGCTTATAATCTATTCTTAAAATCCCAATGGATTTAATCAGATTTAAGGGATTTCTTTTACTTATATCATAGTCTAAATATTCAATACTCGTCTCCCCGTCAACTTCTAATGACACTATGTTTTTATTGGTATCATATATTAAATCTATGTGGCGCTCATGGCTGGTATTAAGTTGGGTCTTGTATGAACTAAGCATATCGCCATCAAACGTAAACTCTGCTATTTTTTCGGCCTTTGCATTTAACACATCTGCAACATTGTTAGTCCACAAAATTGATTTATGAACCGTTCCATCCCTAATCTCTTTCACCAATTGACCTTTAGTGTTATATTCAAAATAACTAACCCGACTGTGCTGTGGAAAAAGGAAGTTGGTGTAATCTTCCGAAATTACCTTGCCTTCGTCATCCATTGCGTAGTTTTGAATATAAACGATTTTAGAAGTATCGTTTTTTTCCATCAAAGTATAGGTAAGCGTGGAAAATGTTTCGGGCGCCTCGTTGGTATCTTTTGGAGAACAAGTCAGCAACACCAACCCACAAAGACATAAAACAAAGTTTCTCATAAAATTTTAATCCAAATAATTAAAAGTTTCTCAAGATTGATTATCCGTTATGACGTTATGACTTGTTCGAGTGGTTGAATTCCAATTATCCCCCTTCATTTCTAAAGCGGCCATTAAAATATCCTTTTGACTGATTTGCCCCACTAATTTCCCATTCTCTAAAATCGGGAAGCGGCGGTGTTTGGACTCCAGAAACACGTTGGCCGCATCAAAAACATTCATATTCCCGTCTAGAGTATCTACATTTTTAACCATACGCTGTTCCACGGTATCATCTTCCATTGGCATGTTGTAATACCTGCTATCGCTAATTTGTTTTAAACAATCGCCTTCTGATATTATTCCGACCAATTCATTTTGGGCGTTAACTACGGGACCACCCGAAATTTTATTCTTAATCAGGATTTCTACCACCTCGATGACCTTCTGATCGGTTCTAAATGTAATCAGGTCTGTGGTCATATAATCGCACACTCTACAAGGCAACTGCGTGGTGCCTTTTTGCTGCTGCTTTCGTGCGCCTTGAAAACTCTTTATCGCCATAACTTCTTAATTTAGTGAACTTTAAATTTAACGATAATTCCTCATTTAACCTAAACCGAATTACACCAAATTAATTTTGTAGATTTAACCGACCAACCAAACTGACGTATTATGCTTAAAAAAGCCATCTCTCTTGCCCTCATTATTTTGGCTATCTATTGGAGTTTTTTTGCTCTAATGCCCACCCGTATTTCTGATCTAAAAACTGAAAAAACAGCTTTCTCTTCTGAACGGGCTCTAACTCATCTAAAAAAAATTACCAAGAAACCGCACTATGTGGGTTCTGAAGAGCATGAAGTAGTCAAAAATTATTTGATCACTGCATTGCATGATTTGGGATTGGAAACTCAAGTTCAGGAGGCTTACAGTCAAAATAAAAAATGGGGAAGCATTGTCAAACCCAATAATATATTAGCACGCATTAAAGGCAGTGATAATACTAAGGCACTGCTCCTGCTCTCGCACTACGACAGTAAATCGCACGCGTCCTTTGGTGCTAGTGATGCCGGATCAGGAGTGGTGACTATTTTGGAAGGCATTCGCGCTTATTTGAGCACAGGCAAAACCCCTAAAAATGACATTATCATCCTGTTTTCTGATGCGGAAGAACTAGGCTTGAACGGCGCCGATATTTTTGTGAATCAGCATCCGTGGGCCAAAGACGTCGGACTCGTGTTAAATTTTGAAGCGCGAGGTAGTGGTGGCCCCAGTTATATGCTGATAGAAACCAACGGCGGCAATCAGAATTTAATTAAAGGTTTTAAAGAAGCCAATCCCGATTATCCGGTAGCAAATTCGCTGGCCTACAGCATTTATAAGATGTTGCCCAATGATACTGATCTCACCTATTTTAGGGAAGACGGCGATATTGACGGCCTTAACTTCGCTTTTATTGATGACCATTACGATTACCATACCGCTTTAGACAATTATGAGCGCCTTGACCGAAACACCTTAGAGCATCAAGGCAGTTATTTGATGCCTTTGCTCAGTTATTTTTCGGATGCCAACCTCAACACGTTAAAGAGTACGGAAGATTCGGTATATTTTAACCTGCCGCTTTTTAAAATGGTGAGCTATCCAAATTCGTGGATTTTACCCATGCTCATCTTGGCCATTCTTATCTTTTGTGCCTTGGTATTTTACGGCCTCAAAAAAAGAAGCTTAAATGCCAAATATATGGCTATTGGCTTCCTTCCGGGGATTGGCGCATTGCTCATTAACGGTGTTGTGGGGTATTTTGGATGGAACGTATTGTTAATGATGTACCCACAATACGGCGAAATCCTGCATGGCTTTCCTTACAACGGCCATTTATACATCTGGGTTTTTGCACTTTTCTCTACAGCGGTCTGCATGTGGCTCTACAACAAGGTTTACAAACCTGAAAACACCGCAAGCTTAGCCGTTCCGCCATTAGTGTTATGGTTGCTAATATGTGGTGCCGTGGCATTAAAGTTAAAAGGGGCTAGCTTTTTTATCATTCCGGTGTATTTCGGCTTGCTCAGTTTGTTCGTGTTGGTCAGACAAAAACGCCCAGATATTATTTTGATGACCTTTCTGCTCTTCCCCTTACTGCTGATCATGTCGCCGTTTATTAAAATGTTTCCGGTAGGGCTTGGACTTAAAATGATTGTAGCCACCACGATTTTAGTGTCGCTCATATTTTCATTGTGCATCAGTGTTTTCGGATTCTCACGCTTTAAAAACCGATGGGCTTTCTTATTGTTTTTTGCTGCCTTTGGCTGTTTTGTAGCCGCCCATTTTCAGTCTGATTTTAATGAAGACCGCCCAAAACCCAACAGTTTGGTCTATTTGTACGATGCCGATAAAGATGAGGCGCATTGGGCAAGTTATGATAAAGTCTTGGACGATTGGACCGAAGCTTATCTTACGGAAGCTCCTGACACCTTTGACGCCTCATCTATTAACTTTGAAAGCAAATACGGCACACAGTTATCCTACAGTAAAAAAGCAATCATAAAGCCGCTTAAAACGCCTTATGTAGATGTTCAAAAAGATACCATTATTGGAACTGTCCGACAGCTGCAGGTATTCATTTCGCCACAGCGTGCTGTAAATACCTTAGAATTTTATGCCGACACGACGAATCAATTTCTATCCTTTAACATCAACGGTTTGGAAATTGAGAAAAATGCGCTCGAAGATCAGGTATTTACGGATCGCATAAAAGATCGCTTGTTCAGTTATATGGTGACCGAACACAAAACTATAGAATTGAATTTTACGGTTCCGGCAACTCAAAAAACAACGTTCCAGGTATTTGAAGTCTCCTTTGATCTCTTGACCAATGGATTGTTCCGAATTCCGGAACGCCCAAAGACGATGATTCCGAAACCATTTGTCCTTAATGACGCCATAATCATAAAAAAAACTTTGACTTTTGAATAAACGGATTAGTATTATTGGTTGCGGCTGGTTAGGTTTACCGCTGGCTGCAGAATTGATAAAAAACGGACATCTTGTAAAGGGCTCCACCACATCAACTGACAAGTTTGAATTGTTGAAAGCGGCGGGCATTGCTCCATTTCTAGTCACCATCTCCGAAGACAACATTGACGGCCACATTGAAGACTGCTTAAAAGATTCGGAGGTGTTGATCATTAACATTCCACCAGGATTGCGAAAAGACCCAAATGCCGACTTTTCAAAAAAAATGACCGTGCTTTGTGAACATATTGAAGATTCGGATATCGAAAAGGTCCTTTATGTCAGTTCGACTTCTGTTTATGAAGATACTTTAGACCTACCACTTATTACTGAAGAAAGTCCAACCGATGCACCATCTGCCACCGCTAAACAACTGATTGCAGCAGAACACATTTTTAAGACCAATCCACACTTTCAAACCACCATTCTAAGATTTGGCGGTTTGATGGGCGACGATCGTCACCCCGCAAAATTTCTTTCTGGAAAGACCAACGTCAAAGATCCAGAAGCCCCTGTAAATTTAATTCATCAGCAAGATTGCATCGGCATTATCAAAGCCATTTTGGAACACGAACAGTGGCAAACGGAATTTAATGCTGCCGCTCCGCAACATCCCACAAAAGAAGGGTATTACAATGCCATTTGCGATGCCAAAAACATCCCTCGCCCTCACTTTGACCATTCCATTCCAAGCAAAGGCAAACACATCGACAGTAAAAAATTACAACAGACTCTAACCTACCAGTTTGTTCATACCCTCTAACAATTACCAGCTTTTTAAGAGTTTATTTTATTAATTTTTATAGATTTGGCGCTATTAATGTAATAACGTCCTGATTTAAATACACTGAATATTTTATTAAACCATGAAAAAACTAATTCTACTTGTTGTTGTGATGAGTTCCTTAAGCATCACTGCACAGACCAAAACAGAACTTCAAAAACATTTTGAACGCTATTACCAGCAAATGAAGAAGCAAGGCGATATTCAAGGTGTTATAAACGCCATGACGCACCTTGATGTTATTGCGCCTACTCAAGCTCGAAAGGACACTTTAGCCTACATCTACGTTTCGGAAGGCCGTAATATTGAAGCTTTAAATACAATCGGAATTGAAAAAAGCGGCACTGATTCTGATTTGAATACGGAAATTAAAGCCATTGCTTTAAAAGAATTGGGCGACCGCAAGCGTGCTTTAGAATTTTACAATGTACTTTTTACAAAAGAAGCGACCCCAAGTGTGGCTTATGAAATTGCCGATTTAATGCTACAAACTGGCGACTTGACAGGTGCAAAGGAAAAGATTGAATACGGTTTAGCCAACGTAACGGATGACATGAAACGCACCTATTTTGAAACCCAACAACCTTATCAAACCTCATTAAAAGCCGGATTCCTTTACTTAAAAGCGATTGTGGTTTATAGTGAAGATAAAGATGCCAATCAAGAAATTGCTTTAGCCACTTTAAATCGCGCCTTAGCAATTGATCCTAATTTTAATATGGCCCAAATTAGCAAAGAGGCTTTGTTGAATCGTAAGAAAGGAACGGAATAAAGAATTAAGAATTAAGACCGCTTCGCTTAAAGTATTAAGATCGCTGCGCTGTTAGAATTAAGTATTAAGATGGCCTAAAAAGCCTAGTAGGGATCTTTTATGATATCGTAAATAATTAAAAAAGGCAGACTATTTTTCAATAGACTGCCTTTTTTTTATCTCATAGATTTCAGAATACTACCAAATTCTCACACGCTTTTCAGGTGCTAAGTACATTGGATCGCCTTCTTTAATATCAAAAGCTTCATAAAATGCATCGACATTTTTTAAAGGTTGTGTGGCTCTATAGATGCCAGGAGAATGCGGATCAGTTTTAATCTGCGTTCTTAAAGCATCTTCTCTGGTTAAGGTTCTCCAAACGGTTGCCCAACTCATAAAGAAACGTTGTTCTGGTGTATAGCCGTCAATGTTTTCAGGACGTCCGTGCTTCTTAAAATGCAACTGCAATCCATCATAAGCACCAAGGATACCACCAAGATCGCCAATGTTTTCACCTAAGGTAAACTTACCGTTGATAAATACACTATCCATCACTTCAATACCACTGTACTGTTCTGCCAAGGCGTCACCACGTTTGGTAAACTCTTCCAAGTCTTTCTCTGTCCACCAGTTTTTCAAGTTTCCATCGCCGTCAAAACGTGCACCAGAATCGTCAAATGCATGAGAAATCTCATGACCAATCACCGCGCCAATTCCACCATAATTAACCGCTGCATCAGCAGTATAGTTGTAAAACGGAGGTTGTAAAATAGCCGCAGGAAAAACAATCTCGTTGTTACGTGGGTTAAAATAAGCGTTGACCGTTTGTGGTGCCATACCCCATTTGGTCTTGTCTACTGGCTCATTAATTTCAGAGAAATTCTTCTCTCTTGCCCAAGTACTTACAGCCAACATGTTTTCAGCATAACTGTTTTCATTTTTAATTTGCAATTTTGAATAATCTTCCCATTCGTCAGGATACGCAATTTTAACCGTGAATTTATCTAACTTTTCAACCGCTTTCTTTTTGGTTTCTTCAGTCATCCAATCAGACTTCATAATTCTATTTTGAAACGCTTCAATGACATCAGCAATCATTTCTTCAGCTTTCGCTTTAGCCTCTGGCGGGAATTTAGCTTCCACATAGAGTTTTCCAATAGCTTCACCAACAGCGCCGTCAACGGTACCTAAGGCACGCTCTTCAGCTGGACGTTGTTTTTGGGCACCATTTAAGGTTTTAGCGTAAAAATCCCAGTTGGCTTTCTCAATTTCCGTAGATAAATAATTGGCTGAGTTATCCAAGGTATTCCAAACCATTAAGGTTTTAACATCTTCAATAGGTGTTTGCTTTAAAAAGTTTTGCAAAGACGACATGTACTTCGGTTGCATCACATTAACCGTTTCAATCTTTTTGTCGATTTTTAAGTCGTCCACCATTTTTTGCCAGTTAATAGCCGGGGTCATTTTTTGCAAATCAGCAAAGGCGACAGGGTTATTATAATTACGTGCATCTCTCATGGCCACTTTATCCAATCTTGGCTCCGCCAATTTGGTTTCCATCGCTAAGATTTTCTTTGCTGCTGCTATTGCTTTGGCTTCATCATAATCAATAAACTGAAGCATTTTTGCAATATGCGCTACATATTTTTCTCTGATTTCTTTTGATTTCGCATCCTGATCTAAATAATAATCTCTTTGTAATCCAAGACCTCCAGGAAAGATCCAAGTCATGTTCATACTACTATCATTAAGATTTGGTGATGCAGCAATACCCGCAAAAGGCGCACTCACACCATCAACAGTAGCCATAACCGTTTGCATGTCACTCAGGTTTTTGATACCCTCAATAGCAGTCAACGCAGGTTTAATTGGTGTAATACCTGCACTGTTTCTAGCTACGGTATCCAATTCACTTTCAAAAAGCAACAAGGCTTTCTTTTGGTCCGTACCATCAGCGTACGTTCCTAATTCTTTTGAAGTCTTTACAATGTCTAAAACATCCTGACGGGTGGCTTTGCGCAAAACGCCAAATCCGCCCCAACGTGTTTCATCATCAGGAATGGTGGTGTTTTTCTCCCAATTTCCATTGACAAATTTGTAAAAGTCATCTTTTGGACTGACTAGGGTGTCCATGTTCTCAAGGACAATTCCAGGAATTTTTTCTTCTGCCATTGCGGTGTCTTTTTTTGGTTCTTCCTTACATCCTACTAAGGTTGTAACGGCCAAACCAGTGATTGCAAGCGCATACTTAAGATTGGTGTTCATAGTGTTTAATAAATTTTAATTAGCCTAATTTAGTTATTAATAAGAAGCTTGTCTGAAGGAATTGTTACATCTTAACAAAATATTAAGAAATATTAATAGGAGTCGCACATAGCATTTTTGCGAATTAAATCTTTGATTTTCATCCTTTTTGAAACAATCTATTGCTGTGTCTTAACCGGAAGTTGAATCTGCTGTGCTTCTTTTTCGAACTTTTTATTCAACTGCAATTTAAAATTTGCATCGGCTATCAGCAACTCTTGAATAGCTTCCAAAAGCGTTGCCTTCTTAATATTATCTAAGTTGGAAAGGTTTTGTAACCTTAAAAGATTCGTTTCCAACACCGTCATTCTTGATTTGATGGCAGGTGTCACCACGACAGGCGGCTGTTGCATCTTTAATTCGGCAATAAATTCTTCCATGATGCCTTTTTCTACCCTAAAGAATGACAAATTGCCGCTTTTTAGAAGTTCCATATGACCTTGCAGATCTTGGAACAGTTGCCAATCTAAAATCGCTTCAGAACTTTCCGGACTCAGCACATAATCCGTATATTTTATTTTTTCAATGTCTTCTGCTTTAATTGTATACGACTTCTCTTGAGCTTCCGTAGGGTCTTCAACAGGTTCTGGTTCAGATTTACAGCTAAAGCAAATGAGTACAGAAAATAAGACGAGCTGTTTTACAAATGAGGACATGGGCAATGCTTAAATTTAAACCCAAAGGTAAATAAAATTACTATGGTAACTGGGTTAGCTCAAAACAGACCGGAACTGATAGTCTATGAGTGCTACGCTATGATTTCTTCCTCTTGCCTTAATGACAATCTTCAATTTTAATTTTGAGATAAAAAAGATTTGATATCGCACCTATCGCACACATTTTTTATCTTGCTTTGCGGTTACAAAAATTCTTATGAAAGCATCCAACAGAAAAATCACCTTTAAAGTCCTTTTCGGCTATATCGCGCTCGGTATCTTGGCGGCTATTTCAGGATGGTTGGTGTTTTCAGAATTAAGAAATTTTACCGCTTCACAAACTGACGACCTAAAAGATCGGGATAAGTTGATCCGAATTAGTGGTTTAGTGGCGGATATTTATGAAAACGAAAGCTTATCTAGAGCGGCGGTTCAACTCAATACAGATACACAGTTTAACGCCTATCTCTTACAGAACGACAGTCTCCTCTCTACTATTGACACGTTGACCAATTTGGTGAATAATAACTACCAAAAAGCCTTGTTGGACAGTGTAAAGGTCATTTTTGATAAGAAACAACGCGATTTAAACGAATTGCGGCGATTAAAAGACAATAACAGTTCAGAAAAATCGATAGAACTGACCATTAATAAACTAAAAAGTATTGATCCTATTTTAGGAAAATTGACCTTGGAAGATTATGTCGAAAATCCGAAAGCCATTGACCCTAAAACCAAGGAGGTTCTGGAAGGTTTTATCCAATTTTCCAATGATTTAAAAGCCAAGGATTCGGTAAGCAAGGTCGATCAGAAGCAAATTGATTCCATCGTGACCATCTCACGCAATATGCTCAACAAAATTCAAAGAGACGCCGCTTCACAGCGGCAATCTTTAAATCTTAAAGAGCGCGAATTGGTAGAGAACGATCTCATCACCTCACGCCAATTACGAAACCTGCTCCGCACCTTGGAGCGCGAGATGGTAGCATCGTCCCAAAGTATTATGACCCAACGCCAAACCGCTTTAGACAAGAGTACCCGTATTATTTATTTAGCCGCCATCGTCAGTTTTATATTAGTAGTCATCTTTTCTATGGTCATCTTAAACGATTTTTGGAAGTCGCAGCAGTACCGTGAAAAATTGGAAAAATCAAACGCCTATACCAATTCACTTTTAAAAAGCAGGGAACAATTGATCAACATGGTGAGCCATGATTTACGATCGCCCTTGAGCACCATTTCCGGGTATAGCGAATTACTTCAAAAAACTGCACAAAATACGAAAGAAGGCAATTATCTGGACCACATAAAAAATGCCTCGAGCTATATGAGTCAATTGGTAGACGACCTTTTGGAATTCTCAAAACTTGAGGATGGCCATATTACCATAGAAAGTATTCCGTTTAATCTTCGCACCCTTTTGGATGAAACCAGCTCTAACATTAAAGCTATATATGACGATAAGCCTATAGAACTTTATATTAAACACGCGCCACAATTAGACCGCACCATTGTTTCTGACCCCTTCCGAATTAAACAAGTGCTTTACAATTTAATTGGAAATGCCTATAAATTCACGGAGGATGGAAGTATTACCATCAGCACACACTTACATTCTAAAAACAATGTCCATACGGTGAGTATTAGTATCTCCGATACGGGAATTGGCATCAGCAGAGAAAAACAAGAAGATATTTTCAACGCCTTTACCCAAGTCAACCAAACCAAGGCGTCAAAACATTCCGGTTTCGGGCTTGGGCTTGCTATTTCTAAAAAGTTGATGCACATCTTAAAAGGAACCTTGTCTTTAGAAAGTACGCCCGGACGTGGAAGTAAGTTTATCATTTCATTCCCCGTAAAACTTTCTGATGCGGTCTTGGAAACGACGCCTACCATTGTAGAAACTTCGCACTTAAAACTTAAAGCCGTTATAGTAGATGATGATGCGTCCTTACGCCAATTATTGACGGATGTTTTAGGGCAACACCACATTACCACTTATACTTTTGAAGATGCTAAAGCAGCCCTTGCCGCCATGGAAACTCTTACATTTGACGTGGTGATTACGGATATTCAACTCCCTAAAATGAATGGTTTTCATTTTATGGAAACCTTTAAAAAGCAGCCCTTTTACAAGCAACAACCTATTATAGCGATGACCGGAAGAACGGATATTGCCACTGAAAATTATATGGAAAGTGGCTTTTCAAAAGTTGTTTTTAAACCGTTTGCTTCGCATATTTGGTTTGACATGTTGCGGGAATTATTTCCGGAGCGAATTACCAAGCCCCAAGAAAGGAAAAAGAAAACTTCGTATAGTTGCGACTATTTTGACACCAATTCTATTGCTGGTTTTTTAAATTATGATGAAGAAGCACTCAAATCACTGTTAGAAATATTTTTGAAGGACACCAAAAAACACATGTCAGAATTGAAAGTGGCTCAAGCACAAAATGATCTTCAAACCATCACCGATTTAAGCCATCGAATGCTCACGATGTTTAAACAGTTGGGAGCGCATACCATTGTGCCGCATTTATCAAAATTAGAACACACGAAAGTTGTGGATACTGAACTTTTAAATGCTTTGGATGCAGAACTTGAACCGTTCTGCGAAGCCATGGAAGCCTATATCAATCTAAATTATACTCCTTAAGCTTGTTATAAAGGGTTTTTCGAGAGAAATTAAGCAATTGTGCGGCCTTGGTTTTATTGTTGTTGACTTCTTGAAGTGCTTTTACGATCAATTCCTTTTCGTTATCTTTTGTAGAAAAGGAGCGCATCGTAGCTTCTTTGCTAGGCGCTGACAATTCTTGAGGCAATACCTCTTTTTGGATCAGCTCGCCGTTGGTCAATAAGGTGGCGCGTTTAATCACGTTAGAGAGTTCCCGTAAATTTCCTGGCCAAGAATAGGTTTGGAAGATTTTTAGGACCTCAGGAGAAAATCCGATAATCGATTTATTTAATTGCTGATTGGCATTGTCGAGAAAAAATTCGGCATAAAGGATGAGATCATCACGACGCTCCTGAAGACTTGGTACTTTAATGGAAAATTCGTTCAAACGGTGGTACAGATCTTCTCTGAAATCGCCCTGTTCTACGGCATTCAATAAATCTTCATTGGTAGCGGTCAATAACCGGATATCCACTTCAATTTCTTCGTTAGACCCAATAGGTTTAATTCGGCGTTCTTGCAACGCTCTTAACAGCTGAATTTGATTCTCGTAGGTTAAATTTCCAACCTCATCCAAGAAGAGGGTCCCGTGATTGGCGGCTTCAAAATGGCCTTTTTTATCGTTTATAGCCCCCGTAAACGAGCCTTTTTTATGTCCGAAAAATTCGCTAGCCGCAATTTCTTTTGGGATGGCACCACAATCAACCGCAATAAAAGGGTGTTGTTTTCTTGAACTGCTTAAATGAATGGCCTTGGCAACCACTTCTTTTCCCGTACCACTTTCTCCAGAAATCAACACCGACATATCCGTTGGGGCCACCAAATTAATATGATCATACAACACTTTGGAGGCGCCACTAATACCTTTCACTAAATTAGTAGAAGATTTTGATGCTTCTGTGGGCACAGGTGGTGTCGCAATGGTAGGTTTGTCTTCTGTGCTTGGTTTTTTAAGGGCGTTTTTAACCACTTGCAATACTTCTTCCGGATTGAACGGCTTTGAAATATAGTCGAAAGCGCCTTCTTTCATCGCTTTAACCGCGGTGGAAACCTCAGCGTATCCCGTCATTAATACCACTGGAATGGCGGCATCTTTAGTTTTAATGTGATTTAAAAGTGCAATTCCATCGCCATCAGGAAGTCTAAGATCGGCAAAAACCAAATCGAACGTAGTTTCCTTTACTTTAAGTTTGGCATCTTCGAGAGTATAAGACAACATAACAGCATGGTGGTGACGTTCTAAAAAACGTTTCAACATTTCAGAAAAGCTAACATCGTCTTCAACCAAAAGAATGGTACTCATGGATTCCTCATTTGTACAAAAATATCAAGTTAATTTCAGTAAACCCTTTAAAAAAAACATAAAAAAAGGACGTTCTAAAAAAACGTCCTTTTTCTGCTCTAAAGTGGATACCTTATTCTTTCTCGATCCAGTTTCCATCTTTGTCAGCATATACTGTTGATGCCGCTCCATCTACTGTAAGTTCTAACTTATATTCCAGCTTAGCGTTCACATAAGCTTTATCTAGAGTAGCGGTCTGAAAATCGGCAGCCAAAGCATCTTTCACGGCTTGTGGAAGTTCTTCTGCTTTGATTTCCTTGTACTCCTCTTGAGTTGTCATTACGAGTTCATCAATTTGAGTTGTTACTATTGCAGGGGCTGCAAATGATGACAATCCTCCTAATACTATTGCTGCTGATAAAATTACTTTTTTCATAATATATTATTTTCAATGTTGTGTTTACAATTTGTTTGCTCGTTAGATTTTAGAATAATTACTTATTCTTTCTCAATCCAATTCCCATCTTTGTCAGCATATACTGTAGTTGCTGTTTCTTCAACGGTAAGCTCTAATTTATACTCCAGCTTCTCATTTACATAGGCCTTATCAAGCGTAGCATTTTGAAAATCGGCTGCTAAAGCATCTTTCACTGCTTGTGGTAGATCTTCCGCTTTAATTTCTTTATACTCCTCTTGCGCTATCATTACAACGGCATCAGATTGAGTTGTTGTGAATGCAGGAGTTGCAAATGATGATAATCCTCCTAATACTATTGCTGCTGATAAAATTACTTTTTTCATAATATATATTTTAAAGTTTGTGTTTAATACTTGTATTGACAAGTCTAGTATGAAATAAACATGCCAGTGCCCCTCCATACATGTTTCAACTACTACAAGTTTATAATTTTCAATGTTTTACATGATAAATCAGCTTAAGAGGAAAATATAAAACTGTATAAACTGCACAGTTTTTAGCCTAGGTTCGTGTAAAAGTTACCCAAACTATAAATTTTGATAATTTGAATATCACCATCTTATAGAATTGACCACATTCATTCCTAGAAATTCCATTTCCCTCAGAAAAAAACTTTGTATTTTTGCAGTTAAATCAAACAACAATGGCAGAAAAGATTCTAATTATTGGTGCCTGCGGTCAAATTGGCTCAGAGCTAACGTATAAGTTGCGTAGTATTCACGGTGATGACAATGTCATTGCATCGGACATTAATTACAGCAATTTAGACGTGGTTAATTCAGGTATTTTTGAAATTGTTGATGCACAAGATTACGGTTCGATTCTCCTTTGCGTTGAAAAACATAATATAGACACCATCTATTTAATGGCGGCTATGTTGAGCGCTACTGGCGAAAAGTATCCAATGAAGGCGTGGGATTTAAACATGAGTTCACTTTTTCATGTGCTGAACCTAGCAAAAGCGAAATTTATAAGTAAAATTTTCTGGCCGTCGAGTATTGCCGTTTACGGACCAACCACTCCAAAAGATAATACACCCCAACATACTATTATGGAACCAAGTACGGTATACGGCATCACTAAACAGGTGGGTGAGCGTTGGTGCGAGTATTACTTTGATAAATATGATGTTGATGTGCGTAGTATGCGTTACCCGGGAATTATCAGTTGGAAAACGATGCCAGGTGGAGGTACGACAGATTACGCAGTCGAAATTTTCCATAAGGCCATTACCGATGGACAGTATGAAAGTTTCCTCTCAGAAGAGACAGAATTGCCGATGATGTTTATGGATGATGCTATTGATGCCACCATTCAAATTATGAATGCGCCTGCAGAACAATTATCGATACGCTCATCATATAACTTAGCGGCCATCAGTTTTACGCCTAAAAATATTGCTGAGGAAATTCAAAAGCATATTCAAGATTTTAAAATAACTTACCAACCTGATTTCAGACAGGACATTGCCGATACTTGGCCAAGATCTATTGATGATAGCGTGGCTCAAAAGGATTGGAATTGGAGCCCAAAGTTTGACCTCACAAAAATGACGAACGAAATGCTCACTGAGCTAGGCAAAAAATACGCCGTCGAAAAAAATAAATAATTCATCTTAATATAGAGAGAAGCACTTTAAAAACATTTGAAGTGCTTTTTTTATGCCCTGTTATGAGGGCATTTTAAAAAAAATATAGATCATATAAGGTCCCTCCATTCAAATCGCATGGGAGTGAAAGATGACTCCCATAGGATCGTAACCACTTCATTAACATTCTTTAAGAGAATTTTATAAAATTGTTAATCCTATCCTAAATAAGAATTCTTTAAGAAAATCTCGGCTTTATATTTGTAATTTAGATATCAACTTAAAAAACAAAAATTATGAAAACCTCATTAGAAGAAGCAAGAGAACAATCACATAAAGATACCGTTAACGTATTACAAAACATCATCGAGAAAAACTACGATGCTGAAAAAGGATATAAAAAAGCAATGCAAGATGCTAAAACACCAGCATTAAAAAACTTTTTAAAAGAACAAGCTGTACAACGCAGTCATTTTGCTACTGCCATCGATAAAGAATTACGTCAACTGGGTGAAACTCCAAAAGACAGCGGAAGCGTTGCCGGAACTTTACACCGCGCTTGGATTGACATTAAAAGCTCCGTAGCTGGCAATGATGATGAAGCGGTACTGGAAGAAGTGATTCGTGGCGAAAAAGCAAGTGTGGATGAGTATGAAGATGTGATGAAAAATAACACCTTAGCACCAAATGTAACCACGCTATTGCAATCCCAATTAAGAGATATTCAAGGCACCTTAAACCGGGTGAAAACCTTGGAAGATATTCAGGGCTAATAAAATAATTGGTCTCCATAGTATTTAATTTAAAACCCCGTATGATAATGCGGGGTTTTTCGTGATTTTAGGCGTTACACGTTCTGCATCTAAAACGTCACAATTAAAAGTAAATTCGTTAAAAAAAGGGATATTGCAAGTCAGGGAAATAATGTATTTTTAACAACTCGCAGAACCATACCAAAACCCAATATAGTAACGCAGCATTTAAAATCTCGAGTCAATTATATCTCATGGAATTACAAAAATTACACTTGATGCTTGCTGATGATGATAGTGATGACTGTGAGTTTTTCCAAGAAGCGGTAGATGAAATTTCTGAAGAATGTGATCTGACCATTGTCAATAATGGCGTAGAGCTCATGCATTTTTTAGAATCTGAAACTGCAAATCTTCCACATATTATATTTCTTGATCTTAATATGCCCCGAAAATCAGGCATGGAATGTATGGCAGAAATCAAAGCTTCTGCCCGATTAGATCACATTCCTATTATTATATATTCTACCTCGCTCGATCACGCGGTAGTTAATGAATTGTACCAGTTGGGTGCACTTCATTACATCCAAAAACCAGCTGAATTTGCGAGTATTAAAAAAGTAATTGAGAAGGCTCTAATTTTATTTAAAGACGCTAAACTACCTTCGCGTTCTAAAGATCATTTCATTATACAACCTTAATCAATGCATGGGTAATACAAAATCAACACATACATTTTTAGATGGCGGTGGCGAAATGGGGAAACTCATTAGAGCCAAAGATTGGAGCACTACTCCCTTAGGAACGCCAGAACAGTGGCCCGAAAGTTTAAAAACTATGGTGAGTGTCATGCTCGACAATCCTTTTGCAATGTACATTGCTTGGGGCCAAAACTACACCCAAATATATAATGACGGCTACCGTCCTATTCTAGGTTCTACCAAGCATCCAAATGCTTTAGGTATTGGCACAAAAGATACTTTTTCAGAAATATGGCACATTATAGGCGATATGTTTGAAGGCGTTATGCAGGGTAACGCCATTGGCTATCAGGATTTGATGTTGCCTTTAAATCGCAATGGCTATGTGGAAGAATGTTACTTCGATTTTGCGTATAGCCCGATAAGAATGGCATCAGGAAAAGTGGGCGGCGTTTTAGTAACCGTTATCGAAACAACTGATAAAATGAAAGCGGCCGCTGAACTAAAGGAACATAAAAATGAAATAGATTTTGTTATTGAGAACACCCAATTAGGCACATTTGATTACAATCCTTTAAACAATAAATTTTCTTGCAATACCCGATTGAAAGAATGGTTTGGTTTGCCTGCAGATGCTGACATAGAACTGTATCATGCCATCAATGCAGTTACAGAGCCTGATAAAACAAGGGTAATTGATGCTATTAGTGACGTTTTAAAACCCAATTCCAAGCGCAGTTACGATATAGAATATACTATTGAAAACCCCCTTTCAAACAAACAAATCATCGTACATGCCAAAGGTAAAGCCTGGTTTAATGAAGCAAACCAAGCTTACCGTCTGAGCGGGACTTTAGAGAATGTTACCGAGCGTGTATTATCCAGAAAAAAAACAGAAGAAAGTGAGCGTAATTTAAGACTACTGGTCCTCCAGGCGCCTGTAGCTATTGCGATCATGCGAGGTGACGATTATCAAGTAGAAATTGCGAATAAATTAGCTCTCAATATTTGGGGACGCACCGAAGAACAAATTCTTAATAAGCCACTTTTTGAGGCGATGCCGGAACTTGAAACTCAGGGTATTAAATCTTTTATAGACGAGGTTGCCACCACTGGCAAACGTTTTGAAACTATTGAAATGCCTTTAACTTTCACTGCAAATGATGAGCATATCACCGTTTATATCAATTTTTCGTTTGAAGCGTTATTCGATATTGCCGGCAACATTAATGGCGTAATGGCCATTGGCATTGATGTGACACCACAAGTGGAAGCGCGAAAGAAAGTTGAAGAGAGCGAACAACATATGCCCGCCTTGGTTGATAGTGCACCTTTCCCCATTGGAGTTTTTGTAGGCGAAGAGATGCGAATTTCCTTAGCCAATCAGTCCATAATGGATGCGTGGGGCAAAGGGCATCATGTGGTTGGAAAAAGATATTCAGATATTTTACCAGAATTAGGAAATCAGGATATCTTTAGTCAGATTAGAAATGTGCTTCATACTGGAATTCCATTTCATGCAAAAAACCAACAGATTGATCTTATAACTGACGGAAAATTAAATGAATACTATTACAACTATAGCTTTACACCGTTATTTAACAGCACAGGTAATGTACATGCTGTAATGAATACTGCTGCTGATGTGACTGAGCTTCATCTCGCCAAACAAAAAGTAGAAGATAGTGAGAAGAAGTTTCGCGATTCGGTAATGCAGGCACCATTGGGTATTGTTATTTTTAGAGGTGCAGATAATGTCATTGAAATGGCCAATGAAAATTATTTGCAGTTAATAAATCAAAGTAGCAAAGAATTTGTGGGTCGGCCACTTTTTGAGTCTTTACCAGATGTAAAAGATACAATGGCTCCAATAATTGCTGAGGTTTATGAAACGGGCAATGCCTTTTATGGTTATGAATTTGCCATTATATTAAATCGTAACGACAGCCTTGATACAGGGTACTACAATTTTGTTTACCATCCGTTAAAGGAAAACAATATTATTACAGGCATCATGGTAATAGCGACTGACGTTACTGCAACGGTGAAAGCCAAACACCTCATTGAAGAAAATGAAGAAAAATTAGAATTGATTATTGAGGCAAGTGATTTGGGTGTATTTGATGTTAATATAAAAACTGATGAAGTCATTGTCTCAGACCGTTGTTATGAAATTTTAGGCTTTCCTATTAAAAAACATTTATCCCGGCAGAATCTTATTTCCCATCATCATCCAGATGATCTCAGATTAAGATCTAAAGCGTTTAATGACGCTTTTAAAACTGGAACCCTTCATTACCAAACTAGAGTCATCTATGACGATAAGTCACTCCATTGGATTGATGCAAAAGGTAAGGTATATTACGATGACCAAAATCAACCTGAACGTATTCTTGGCACCGTAAGGGACATTACGGAAGAACGCTCTTTTCAACAGCAATTATTGGAGCGGGAAGAGAAATTTAGACTTTTGGCTGATTCCATGCCCCAGCACATCTGGACCTCAGATCCACAAGGTAATATGAATTATTTTAATAAATCAGTATTCCATTACTCTGGTCTCACTTCCGAGCAGTTAGATAACCAAGGTTGGATTCAAATTGTGCATCCCGATGAACGCGAAGAAAACATCAAGGAATGGACCAAAGCTGTGAGAGCCGGACACAATTTTTTAATGGAGCATCGGTTCCGAAAGCATGATGGTGAGTACCGATGGCAACTCAGTCTGGCCATACCTCAAAAGGACAAAGATGGAAATATAAAAATGTGGGTGGGGAGCAGTACGGATATTCAAGAACAAAAAATATTCACTACAGAGTTGGAAAACAAAGTGCAATCAAGAACCCGGGAGTTGCAACAGAAAAATCTCGATCTTGAAAAGATGAATAAGGAATTGCAGTCGTTTGTATATATTTCAAGTCATGACCTACAAGAGCCCCTTCGTAAAATACAGACGTTTTCATCGCGGATTTTAGAAACGGAGCATGAGCGTTTGTCAGATACTGCCAAAAGGCATTTTTCTCGAATGCAAAAGTCGGCACAACGCATGCAAAATTTAATTCAAGATTTGATTGCTTATTCTAAAACTACGGTAGAAGAATCGAAATTTGAAGAGACAGATTTGCAAGAGGTTATTGATGAAATTAAGGAAACCCTTAGTGAGGAGCTGGAACAAAACGGCGTCACTTTAAAGCTCCGTAACATTTGCGACATAAAAATTATTCCGGTTCAATTTAAGCAAGTGGTGCACAATCTCATAAGTAACTCGATTAAATTTGCCAGACTGAACCATCCGATTGTCATTGAAATAAATTGTGATGAAGTTGATGGTAAATCGGCGGGAATTGACGGACTAGATCCTGATCGGCATTATTCACATATTCAGTTTGTCGATAATGGGATTGGTTTTGAACCAGCCTACAAAGAAAAAATATTTGAGGTGTTTCAGCGACTGCACAGTAAGGACGCCTATACCGGAACTGGCATAGGTCTTGCTATCGTTAAACGAATTATTGAAAATCATGAAGGTTTAATTTTAGCAGATGGACGTTTAAATGAAGGGGCTACATTTAACATCTATATTCCGGCTTAATGCCAGAATAAAGAGTATTTTAAACTGCAAACCTCTTGAAATCCAGATCAGCAGCTTAAAATCATTGATCTATTGATTATGTAATGATACTATGAAAATTTTTATAAAATTTGATTTTACCCAATTCTGTTCGAGAATCCTCGACGAGAAATTGGATGAACTGAACATTAAATATCGCATGTTAAATTTTGGCGAGATAGAGTTTTTAGAAATTGTCTCTCCAGAAAAATTGAAAGCTTTTGATCTGATCCTAAAACAATATGGCATTGAAAAAATAGAGAACCAAAAAGTTATTTTAGTTCAGAAGATTAAAGATAGTTTAATTGATATGGTTTTTAACGCTGACGATACTAATAACGTTAAAAGTTCCGTCTATTTATCAGAAAAACTTGGGCATAGTTATGGGTATTTAGCGAACCTCTTTTCTGAAGTGACCTATACATCCATTGAAAATTTTGTTATTCTGCAACGCATTGAATTCGCTAAATCCCTTATTACTAATACAGACTTATCCCTGACTGAAATTGCGTTCAAATTACAATATTCTAGTGTGGCGCATTTAAGTACCCAATTTAAGAATACAACCGGAATTACCCCAACCACATTTCAGCGCATTATTGCAAAAAGAAGATCATTAAAAAACACTAAAGAATAATAAGCAAAACCATGCGAGAAGATTACACCTATGTTGTACTGGCAGATGACGATGAAGATGACCGTCTATTTTTTGTAGAGGCCTTTGAGGAGCTCAGAATACAAACAAAAGTTGAAGTTTATAAAGACGGTATTGAGCTGATGTGTGCCTTAAACCAACCGGACGCCGTGTTGCCAAATATTCTTTTTTTAGATTTAAATATGCCAAAAAAATCGGGATTGGAATGTCTGATAGAAATCAAGGAAAATAATCGGTTTAAAGATATAGCCATTGCCATTTACTCCACGTCTGCTTCAGAGGAAGATATTGAAAACACTTTTGTGCAGGGCGCCAATATTTACATTAAAAAACCAAGTGCGTTTAATGATCTTAAAAAAATTCTATCAGATGTAGTTACCATTAACTGGCAATATCACACCAACGGATTGAACAAAGACAACTTTTTATTACGCCTATAATTATGCCATTTAAATTCATTTCAAATTCTGAACGCTTTCTAAAAATTATTTTTGGGGTCAGTTTGTTTGTGGTTTTAGTCATGGGCGGCGTGGCTTATAAATACATCAAGGAACTATCCAATTCCATCAATGATGTGCAACACAATTATCAGGTGCATATTGAATTGGAAAAAATGCTATCAGCGCTTAAGGATGCTGAAAGTGGAAAAAGAGGGTTTATTATCTCACAGGATAGCACCTTTTTACTCCCTTTGTTATCCAGTAATCAGCAAATAGAAAACAGTTTAGAAGAACTAAAGAACCTCACCCTAAAAGACCCTCAACAACAAGAGAACATCGCCGAATTGAAAGAGAAAATAGACAAAAGCTTGGCCATCTTTGAGAAGACCCTACAACTTTCAATCGCTAATAACCCTGATTCTCGAGAATTTATAGCAGGATTTAGAGAAGGCAGACAAACAATGAACAGTGTGCGATTTAAAATTAATGAAATGACCGCGCACGAAAATGATGTTCTGGGATTGGCTAAGGAAAAAAGTGTAAGACGTCTTTCTAATGCCCCAATGTTATTGTATTATGTACTCATTCTGTCACTTTTAATTTTATTGTTGACCTATCTTCAAATCAGTAAGAATTTAAAAGTTTTAAAGGTAAAAAACGAACTTTTGGAAACCTTTAAAAAATCGACCACCCAATCAGAGGTGATCAGCAAACACGGCAACTGGATTTGGCATGTAGAGGAAGACGTCTATGAGTATTCAGATAATTTATTTCGCTTATTAGGTGAAGAGCCTCAGTCTTTTGAACCTAACCTGGAAAATTATTTGAGTTTCGTCCATCCGGATGATGTGGAAAAATTAACAGAGCACGTGTCTAAAATGATTGAACAGGAAGACTTGCCTTTCATTCATTATAGAATCATTCAAAAGAATGGCAGCATCAAGCATTTTAAGGCATATGCCAAAATTCTGGTGGATGCTGATGGATATAAAAGATTATTGGGGACCACTGCCGATATTACAGACGAGATAGAAAATTACCGTCTTATTGAGAAGAGAAACCTCGAATTGGAACGTAGTAATAAAGAATTGTCCTCGTTTAATTATGTAGCCAGCCACGATTTACAGGAACCTCTTCGCAAAATTCAAACCTTTTTATCCCGATTGGAAGATAAGGAGAAAGATAACCTATCTAACAGTGGAAAACTCTACATCGAGCGCATTAAAGCCTCCTCTTCACGAATGCGTTCTTTAATTGATGATTTACTCCAATTTTCGAGAACCAATAAATCAGAAGAAGCATTAGAAGATTCTAACATTAAGATTCTAATTGAAGCTGCAAAAACTGATTTGGCTGAAATAATCGAGGACAAAAAGGCGCGTATCATTGTAGATGACATTCCATCCATGCGCGCTATTCCGTTTCAAATAAAACAATTGTTTTTAAACCTGTTCAGCAATTCCTTAAAATATAGTCGCGAAGATACCGCTCCACTCATAATCATGAGCTATTCAAAAACCAATGCTTCAGAGGTGCCAAAAGCAAGTCACACTAAATACAACGTCTTTCACACCATTACCATGAAGGACAACGGCATCGGGTTTGATCAGGATTATGCCGAAAAGATATTTGTACTTTTTAACAGGCTCCATAATAAAAATGAATATTCGGGTACGGGCATTGGCTTATCTATTTGTAAGAAAATTGTCGAAAACCATAATGGATATATTACCGCCCAGGGAGAGCTGGGAGTGGGCGCGACCTTCACCATCTACCTGCCCATTACTTAAACTAATTTCTATCTTATCTCGTAAACCACCCTATATCATCAATTTAGGGTGGTTTTTTTATGCTTTTATGGGAATTGTATAACCGATTCTGAAAATGATGTAAAAGAAAACACTAGGGATTGAGGCATCTTTGTACTGTTCTTGATAAGTAACTAATATGCACGAGGAATTTAAAATGAAGACGTTCTTTTATACAGTATCTGTTCTCATGATTATTGGATGGGCTTTAAGCTACTTTGTATACTCTTTACAACCTTCAATCCACCTCTTACTGCTTTTAGCTGTTGTGGCAGGATACATAGGAATGAAAAGAAAAGATTGAAGATTAAGATAGATAGTAATACATATTAATAAAAGCCACCAAAACCAACTCATATGAAAACCAATCAAGAATCACAATTAAAACAGTACGCAAGAGTAGCACGTGTTTTTCCAAAGACCAATATGAACGCTACCAATGCAAAAATTAGAGTTATGGTTAAAGCCGAAACTCAAGTTTAAGACCAACACAAAACCTATAATTAACCACTAAAACCATCACATCATGATTACTATAGCATCTAAAGTTAACGATTTGTATTCCTTTTTCGAAGCGCTCAAAAATGAAATTGGTGGTACGCTAGCACAGACCAACAGCGAGTGCAAACTTGATATAAATAACGATATCGCACGTGGTAGCATTCGCTCCATTGCCTTAGAAGACGGTTTAACCGTCCTAGAATTTGACATTACCGCATCTGAGAATATCCAACTTACTATTGACACTTTAGTAGGATCAAATGTCAATTTTATGTATTGTTCAAAAGGGAAACTATCGCATACCTTTGAAGAATCGACCACTACAACAACGGTTGACGCTTTTCAAACCAGCATCATTGCTAATATTATTTCAGGTCAAAACATTATATTATTAGAAAAAGATATTGAAACTGTTGCCACACTTATCTCTGTAAATACTTCCCACGAAGGAAATAGCAGCTCACAATGGGGAAGCAGTTTAAGAGATGCATTTATCTCTAACAAAACTGAAGATTATGTGTATGTGGGATCATACAACCTTAAGATTGCCGAAAACATTAAACAACTACAATGCATCAAGCAAGATGGTTTAGTGCGTCAGTTGTTGACTAAAGGCATTGTAAACGTCATTTTAGCGTTAGAAATCGATCACCACAATAAGGATATCGAAAACTTAGATATGGAACCAACGTCGTTGACTAAAATGGAAATCGGCTTAATTGCAAAACTTACCGAATACATTAAAGAGTTTCCAGATTTAGATCATAAAGTCGAAAACTTAAGTGATAGGGTTGGCTTATCTGCCGCTAAATTACAAGAAGGCTTTAAGTTTCAGCACGGACTGACTATTTGCGAATACATTCGTTCTGTAAGATTGACCAAATCTGAAGAATTAATCATCAATACCGATTTGAATATTTCTGAAATTGTCTATAGTGTTGGCTTTACCAGCAGAAGTTATTTCTCAAAAATCTTTAAGGAACGTTACGACTGTACACCAAGCGATTACAAAAAAAATAAGTTAGCTGTTTCAGCATAATATATATCTAGTAGTACTTTAAAGAATTTAAGTACTAATTAAGAAAAGCTCTAATGAAAATTAGAGCTTTTTTGTGTTTGTATAACTCGGGGCTTTGTGTTTTAGTCGAGGTGTAAAATAAAATTTAAATGGGAGAACACTGAAACGGCAGTAAACTGTGTGCCTTGACTAATTCCATAACTGTTTCATTCATACTGCACTTCAACGTTATAACAAGGAATTTAAGGAAATTACAACAAACTATGGAATCAATAAATCAATCGGTAGTTATGTGGCTAGACACAGTTTTGCAAACTGCTTAAAACAAAGAGGAATCACTATAAACATCATCAGTAAATCTATGGGACATCAAAATCTTGCTGTCACGCAATCTTATCTCAAAGAATTTTGATAACTCCGTTTGGGAGGATGCCATTGAAATATTAGTTTGAGAATAAATTATATTATTAAATTGATTTCGTCCCGTTTAGCACCTGATACTCATTGTAGAATAATGTCACTATCAATATTCAACTTTTGATGTAAAGCTTTGGCTACATTTAATGTAATTTCCCTTTTACCATTCAAGTATTCACTTACTCTTGATGCACTGGTATTTAAAAGCGTGGCGAGATCTTTTCTCTTTAAGCCCATTTCAAACATCCGCAATTTAATCATTTCCTTTAAGGTTGGAAGACCTATAGGAAAATGCAGTTCTTCATAGTGTTCAATAATATCACTGACCTCTAAAAGTTCTATCATACGAGAATCATCTTCAGGTGTCTCATTTCCAACCTCTTTCAACAGTGCCTCTAACCGAATATTAGCCACAATGTATTCTTTATGTGTAACTGATCTCATGATTTTTATAGTTTATCGATATTCTTTATTTTGTCGTAATCTTTATGACTACCTACCCAACGTATATAGACGCGATTAATTTTAAACATAACTATTCCGACAATCCTGTAATGGTTTCCTTTGACATTAAAAACATACCTGTCATTTCCAACAGCATCAGCCGCGTTAAATGTGTTTTTTAAATCCGCAAAATTATTCCATTCAGCTTTCTTCGTTATCTTATACCAATCTCGCAATGCTGTTGCAGCATTGGGGTCTTTCGAGAAATAGTCTCTTAACTTCTTGAATGAAATGATATGCATGTAGAAAAAAAACTAATTATAAATAAACAAAGATAAAATAAATATTACATATTTGGTAATTTACTTACACACATTGTAATTTAATGGCTTGATAAACAAAAATCACCTTACGTTCAAACCGTATTAAAGACCCTATATAGTCATATCAAAGATTAATATACCGGCTGCCATAAGCTACATCATTTTTTAATATGAATAAGGGGTTTACTTAAAACTCAATGTTATTCTAAATATCATCTCGTTACATCTAAAAAACTGGAATTCGTTGTGCATTGAAGAATAAAAAAAAGGCGAGTTTGATGAATTAAAAATTACAGAGAGCACTTTAGAAGTCCTAAAATGGAGGTTTATAGGTATGATTTAAAAGGGCAATGGCAATTATCAAAGCCAAAGATTCGGAACCACCCCAAAACAAAAAAGAGCTACATTTTCATGTAACTCTTTGTTTGCTCCTCCTCTTGGGCTCGAACCAAGGACCCTCTGATTAACAGTCTCTCATTTCCAGTTTTCATTTAGCATCATTTAGCTTCTTATTGCCTGATTTACAGTATTTTATGATTTTTTGTTTTGTTTCTAATTGCATATGATTTACCTTTAAAAGGCAATTTGTTGTACAGATGTTGTACAGATTTTAAGCTATCTAAAGCATTGGTATTATTGAGATAGTGAGAATATTATTCATAAATGTTGTACTAATTTATTCGAAACCTATGGCAACCGTAAAAACCGTATTGAGAAAAACAAAGCTAGCTGATGGCAGTTATCCCATTGCATTAAGGGTATCTAAAGATAGAAAATCGAAATTTTTTCAAACCATATTTAGAGCATTCCCGATGGAGTGGGATCATTCAAAGGGTAGCTTCACCAAGAACAATTCTAATAATACCCAGAATAACAGATTACTACTTAAATTCAGGGATCGGGCTTTGAAAATCCTCTCCGATTTGGAAATGGAAACAGATGATTTCACGCTAAAGGATTTTGAGAATCGTTTTAGAATTATCCAAAATCCAGTTCAGCAAAACGTTTTTTATTTTTGGGATGAGATTATTGAAGAGTTCATTTTTGCAGGGAGAACAGGAAATGCAAGAGCGAATAAAGGCTGTTATAATTCCTTAAGAACATTTAATAAAAGTACGCAACTTAACTTTAAAGAAGTCACCCCTTCTTTTTTATATAAGTATGAAGCTTTTTTAAGGTCTCGAGGGGGGAGTGACGGAGGTATTGGGGTTCGGATGAGGACCATTAGAGCGTTATATAACTTTGCCATTGACAGAAAAATAGCGAAAGAACTAGAGTATCCTTTTAAAATTTATAAGGTCTCAAAACTAAAAGGTAGAAGTCTCAAAAAAGCTTTAACACTAGAGGAAGTAATTAAAATTAGAAATCTAGACTTAACAAAATATCCGTCGCTTTTGAATTCACGAAACTATTTCATCTTTAGTTTTTATACCAGAGGAATGAATTTTGCAGATATGATGAAACTTGAATGGAGAGACACTGACCATGACAAAATTTATTATAAAAGATCCAAAACAAAGGGGAATTTTAAAATTAAGATTGTTCTCCCAGTTCAGGAGATACTGAATTATTACAAAGAGTTCGCAACTGATACGAAATATGTGTTTCCTATTCTTTTACGAAACAATTTGACGCCAACACAATTGGAAAATAGAAAACATAAAACCCTGATACGCTATAACAAGGAATTAAAAGAAATTGCCTCCATGTGCGGAATTGATAAAAACCTAACTAGCTATGTAGCCAGACATAGTTTTGCAAATTGTTTAAAACAAAAAGGAGTCGCAACCGATATAATTAGTGAATCCATGGGACATCAAAATCTTGCTGTCACGCAAGCTTATCTCAAAGAATTTGACAATGCCGTTTTGGATGATGCGATTGAAATATTAGTTTGAGAATACATTATATTATTAAATTGATTTCATCTCGTTTAGCACCTGATAATCATTGTAGAATAATGTCACTATCAATATTCAACTTTTGATGTAAAGCTTTGGCAACATTTAATGTAATTTCCCTTTTACCATTCAAGTATTCACTTACTCTTGATGCACTCGTGTTCAAAAGCGTGGCGAGATCTTTTCTTTTTAAACCCATTTCAAACATGCGTAATTCAATCATTTCCTTTAAGGTTGGAAGACCTATAGGAAAATGGATTTCTTCATAGTGTTCGATAATATCACTAACCTTTAAAAGTTCTATCATACGAGGATCATCTTCAGGTGTATTATTGCCCAATTCTTTCAGAAGTGCCTCCAAGCGGATATTAGCGGCAACGTATTCTTTATGTGTAACTGATTTCATAATTTTTATAGTTTATCGATATTCTTTATTTTGTCGTAATCTTTATGACTGCCTACCCAACGAATATAGACGCGTTTAATTTTAAATATAACCACCGCAACAATTCTATAGTGGTTCCCTTTGACATTAAAAACATATCTGTCATTTCCGACAGCATCAGCGGAGTTAAATGTATTTTTTAAATCCGCAAAATTATTCCATTCAGCTTTCTTGGTTATCTTATACCAATCTCGCAATGCTGTTGTAGCATTGGTGTCTTTCGAAAAACAATCTCTTAGCTTCTTGAATGAAATGATATGCATATGAAAAAATAAATAATTTTAATCCAACAAAGATAAATTAAAAATTACATATTTGGTAATATATTTACATTTATTGTAATCTATTCGCTTTTGTCGAACTAAATTTTTCATAGACAATTTCCTTTTTACCAAATGAAAACTGAACTTATGTCTTAAAAATCTTACAGTTTTTTAGCATATTACCAATTGAATTTTATATATTTAAAATCCCCTCCTATTGATAATAAGCAAATTACATCCTAAATTAAAGACTATTTATGCTAAAGAAAACACTATTCTTCACAAACAAATGTGCCATCACGACCTCCAACGAACAACTTGTTATTACTTCCGACAGCATAAAAAGAACCATCCCAATCGAGGATATTGGTTATATCATTATTGACCATAATGAAGTTTATATCAGTATGCCTGCTCTCAACAAATTGATCAACAACAATTGTGCTTGCATAATATGCGATGACAAGCATCTTCCAAATGGAATGCTACTAAATCTTAACAGCCATTATATTCAACAAGAAATATTTAAGCATCAAATAAATGCTAGTGTTCCTTTAAAAAAACAGTTATGGCAACAAACCATAAGAGAAAAAATAAAAAATCAAGGTATTCTGTTAGAAAAGATAACAGATAAAAAAAACGCATTTGAGTTCCTGGAAAGCAAGGTATTGAGTGGAGATAATACAAATATGGAAGCTGTTGCTGCTAAATTTTACTGGAAATCGTTTTTTGACATGGATTTTAGAAGAGAACGATTTGGTAATTACCCTAACAACTTACTTAATTACGGCTACGCAATCCTTAGAGCTGCAACCGCAAGAGCCTTATCGGGAAGTGGATTGTTAAATACTTTAGGCATTCATCATAAAAGCAAGTATAATGCTTTTGCATTAGCAGATGACATCATGGAGCCTTTCAGGCCAGCAGTTGATGAAGCAGTAAATTTTATCATCCAAAATTATGATGAGCAGGAGTTAACCACAGCAATAAAATCAGAATTACTTCAAATACTTACCAGAACAGTTTACTTTAAAAATGAAAAAAGCCCATTGATGGTTGGTCTTCAAAAAACAGCCAGCTCACTCCAGCAATGCTACACGGGCGAAAGGAAAAAGATTAAATATCCAAAATTATGGAACTAAACGGCTATCGGATTATGTGGTTATTTGTATTTTTTGATTTACCTACTGAAACTATAAAAGACCGACGGAATGCCGCCGGCTTTAGGAAAAATTTATTAAAGGATGGCTTTACCATGATGCAATACTCCGTTTATATGCGCCATTGTGCAAGCAGCGAAAGCGCCGACGTACATGAAAAACGGATCAAACGTTTATTACCACCCTTAGGAAAAGTGAGCGTCCTCCGAATAACCGACAAACAATTTGGCAATATTATGAACTTTTGGGGAAGAGCAGAAGCCCCTAAAGACCCTCAACCCACCCAACTAGAATTGTTTTAGAACCAAAAAAATGCCCCAATTATGCCTTATCACTGCAAAAAAGGAGCATTTTTTTATACGATATCCTACTTTAAACACATGGCTATCAGAAGGTACAGGACCAACTAATATCGTGTCTTCTAATCTTTAATCAAACCACAACATGACAGAAGTAAGACACGAGCAAAAACAAATATCGTGTCTTCTAATCTTTAATCAAACCACAACAAGCGTAAACACTTTAGCCTGGTTAAAGTTAATATCGTGTCTTCTAATCTTTAATCAAACCACAACTTATAATCATGACAGACTTCGAAAAATTTAATATCGTGTCTTCTAATCTTTAATCAAACCACAACCATCTACTACGGGAATATTCTCTATAATCAATATCGTGTCTTCTAATCTTTAATCAAACCACAACTTAAGGGCAAAGACTCTATTATCTACGTTGAATATCGTGTCTTCTAATCTTTAATCAAACCACAACTTTGCGTTTAGAACTTTATAGTAAACATGAAATATCGTGTCTTCTAATCTTTAATCAAACCACAACCCTTTAGATGGTCATCAGGCGTTAGGTGCAATATCGTGTCTTCTAATCTTTAATCAAACCACAACTAGAAAAAGCTATTACTGTTACACATTGTTAATATCGTGTCTTCTAATCTTTAATCAAACCACAACCAGTATAGTAAAGCCTACATGAGAGGTGTAAATATCGTGTCTTCTAATCTTTAATCAAACCACAACTTCTACCTATCTTATTGGCAATATAATAGTAATATCGTGTCTTCTAATCTTTAATCAAACCACAACCTCCATATTGAGTGCTATTGCCTCCTGCCAAATATCGTGTCTTCTAATCTTTAATCAAACCACAACTTTCGCAACGTTGATCGATAGTCATTTTAAAATATCGTGTCTTCTAATCTTTAATCAAACCACAACACCTTTCGGAACATCCAGTCAGTAATGATAATATCGTGTCTTCTAATCTTTAATCAAACCACAACAGTGTATTATGTGGTGTCTGATGCATTAAGAATATCGTGTCTTCTAATCTTTAATCAAACCACAACCTTGATTGCGTAATTGTACCGTGACTTCTAATATCGTGTCTTCTAATCTTTAATCAAACCACAACTAGAACGCAACTCTGATAAACTAGAAACGCAATATCGTGTCTTCTAATCTTTAATCAAACCACAACTCATTTTTAGCAAGTACTTCTATTTCTTCAATATCGTGTCTTCTAATCTTTAATCAAACCACAACTTCGTCATAGTGATTCATTACTGCCGAATAAATATCGTGTCTTCTAATCTTTAATCAAACCACAACTTGAGAGTGTACAACCATCGATACAAATAAAATATCGTGTCTTCTAATCTTTAATCAAACCACAACTATCATGCTGTCTTACTTGAACCCCATAAAAATATCGTGTCTTCTAATCTTTAATCAAACCACAACTTATTGTTCTTAACGGCTAACGTTGGACAAATATCGTGTCTTCTAATCTTTAATCAAACCACAACTTACATCAGGCGCTCCGCCTAAGTGACCTAAATATCGTGTCTTCTAATCTTTAATCAAACCACAACTAAAGAATACACTAACCAATGTTAGATATTAATATCGTGTCTTCTAATCTTTAATCAAACCACAACACTGGGAGGCAAACTATGAATGTAGATATAATATCGTGTCTTCTAATCTTTAATCAAACCACAACGGAAGCTATCAAGCCATTGACTTATCATCAAATATCGTGTCTTCTAATCTTTAATCAAACCACAACTGAATTACGTGAGCGGTGATGATAGCATTAATATCGTGTCTTCTAATCTTTAATCAAACCACAACAC
>Ga0114916_1000179_pt1 | contig 48033 bp, 27 predicted proteins | sample MalvirAntarct_66_FD_83501 | JGI IMG/M metagenome (GOLD analysis project Ga0114916, IMG submission 83501) | Marine viral communities from the Global Malaspina Expedition - Malaspina viral metaG Antarct_66 | ecosystem: Environmental > Aquatic > Marine > Oceanic | place: West Anvers Island... | reverse complement strand
TTTTATTGCAGTGCAGAGCAAGTCTTTAGGCCTGATTGGCGTGGTAAACCCATTATTGTATTAAGTAACAATGATGGTTGTATTGTGGCTGCAAATCGGCAAGCCAAAGAACTTGGCATACCTAAGTTTTCTCCTTACTTCAAAGTTAAAGGCATGTGTCAGCGCTTAGGAGTGATTGCTTGCTCAAGCAACTATGAACTCTATGCTGATTTATCCGTGAAAATGATGAACATTATTGGCCGTTTTGCGCCAGAGCAACATATTTATTCCATTGATGAAAGCTTTCTGTCATTTAAACAATGCTATCCAGCAATTAAATGCTTGCGAAGTCAAGGTCAGCTCATTAGACGCGCTGTCTGGAAAGAAACTCGATTACCCGTGTGTGTGGGGATGGGGCCAACTTTAACGTTGGCAAAAGCAGCTAATCACGCAGCCAAAAAATTGCCTGGCTACCAAGGTGTATGCGTCATTGACAATGAAGATGAGCGATTGGCTATTTTACGTGCCATGAATGTCAATGATGTATGGGGCATTGGTCGTCGTATTAGTCAAAAATTAGCATTGATGGATATAAAAAACGCATTAGAGCTTGCCAATATTCCTCCAGGGTTAGCCCGCAAACAATTTAGTATTGAAATCGAGCGAACTGTACGTGAATTAAATGGACTGGCTTGTAAACAATGGGATGAGGCAAGGGCAGATAAACTGCAAATATTCTCGACTCGCAGCGTTGGTGAGCGAATTATAGATTACGATTCTTTGTTGCAAGCATTGAGTAAACATATTGGTATTGCTGCTGCAAAAGCCAGACGACAAGGATCACACTGTAAAACCATGATGATGTTTGCGAGTAATTCACCCTATGATGACCATCCTGCAAACTTTAAAGTGTTGGTGTCTTTTCCTTGCCCAACAAATTGTACAAAAGAGTTAACCCAGGCAATGATCATGGCGGCACCAAGACTTTTTAGGCCAGGAGTGAGATATTACCGAATGGGGATAGGGCTGCTTGATTTAAGCGCTCAAAAACACACTCAACTCGACATGTTTAATTCATCTAAAGCCAATCCTGCATTGATGCAAACCCTAGACGACATTAACCAGCGTTATGGCACTGATACCTTATTCTTAGCCGCTCAAGGGATAGAACAAAAATGGTCGATGCGACGTGATTTACTCACACCACAGTACACGACAAATTGGAAAAGTTTACCTGCGATAAAGTGTTAGATATGTTTTGATTACATCGAGAATAGCAATTAACAATAAATCCTGGGCCAGGTAATTCACCTAATGTTTAAATGCGCGTTGTTACTACCTATGACGATAGGCCTACATTCTTATACCTAACATTATCCAAGACCCAAGCCGCCTCATTTGACATTTTTGAAGTCTATCTTATATTGTGGAGTAACTATTCGTTTTTTCACCAAGTTTTGTATCAATATTGAAAGCAGGAATATGAACTCTGATCAATTAACAAAAAAATTGTTCTTTTTAAAGCCGATTCAATCCACACTTTTGTTAAAAAGTATATAAACCATGCACGAAAATAAGATAAGCACAGAGGTTAAAGAATTAGTTTTAGATGCGACCAAAGTCGGGGTGTGGGATTGGAGTGTAGAGAAAAATGGTCTTGTTTGTAATGAACGTTGGGCTGAAATTATAGGGTATAGCTTATCTGAGCTAATGCCAATTGATTACCAAACTTGGATAGATGTACTTCACCCAGATGATTTGCCTAAGGCAATTAGAAATTTTGATTATCACTGTCAAGGTCAAAGTGACCTTTGTGAGTTAGAAGTTCGTTTAAAACACAAAAATGGTCATTACGTGTGGATATTGTCTACAGGTAAAGCTATTTCATGGGATGCTGATGGTAAACCCACTCGCATGATTGGAATACACCAAGAAATTGATTTTCGTAAGCGACAGGAAGAATTACTAGCTACCACAACCGAGTTATTGAAAGAATCTCAAAGGATAGGAAAATTAGGTGGTTGGCAATTCAACTTAAATAATGGTGAATTGATTTGGACAGATGAAACTTACAGAATTTATGAAACTGCTCCTCAAGAATTTACTCCTACTATCGAGCTGGTTGTAAGTTATTTACATTCTGATTCGAAAAAGATTTTTCAAGATGCTTTTGATGCAGCAATTAAACTTGGTAAAGAATATGACTTAGAGCTTGAGACTTATACAACAAAAGGACAACTTATTGACGTTAGAACGACCTGTAATATAACGTATTCTGATGGTGTTATTATAAAAATAAGTGGTATTTTTCAAGATATTAGCGATGAAAAAAATAATCAACGCAAACTTGAAAAAAGCAATCAGGTATTAAAAGAAGTTAATGAGAAATTAAAGTATGCTGCAAACTATGATCAATTGACACATTTACCAAATAGAAATCTACTCGCTGACAGAATGCAACAAGCGCTTATCAAAGCTCAGAGATATAATAAAAATATAGCAATAGCCTTCTTAGATCTAGATGGATTTAAAGAGGTAAATGATGCCTATGGTCATGACATAGGTGACGAGTTTCTGTGCTTTGTTGCAAATAGGTTTAAAACAGTTATACGAGAACATGACACTCTTGCAAGATTTGGCGGTGATGAGTTTGTTTTGATTCTTGATGATTTAGACAGTCACCAACAAGCAAGAGATATCTTGCAGCGAATTCTTTCATCAATCGCAGAAAATTTTGTTATAAAAAATAAACTCCTGTCAGTCACAGTGAGTATTGGGGTAACTTTTTATCCTGAAGACGATAGCTACGCTGACATACTAATTCGACATGCTGATCAGGCTATGTATAGAGCTAAAGAGCAGGGAAAGAATTGCATACATGAATTTGACTTTGAAAATGATGTAGCCATAAAGCAACAGTACCGAGAACTTGAATACATAAGCAAAGGGTTTAATAACAAAGAGTTCGTTTTATATTACCAACCCAAAATAAATATGAAAACTAATGAAATTATAGGTTTAGAGGCACTTATTCGATGGCAGCATCCGACAGAAGGTCTTTTGCCACCATTTCGATTTTTGCCTTACATTGAAGGTTCATCCATGGAAATTGAATTAGGTAAATGGGTAATTGACCAGGCAATAAAGCAACTCAATGAATGGCGCAGCATAGGAATAACCATACCAATAAGTGTGAATGTCAGTCCATTACAACTTCAACATGAAGATTTTATAAAACAATTAAATGAAGTTTTATTTCTCAACAATAATTTTCAAGCAGGTCAACTTGAATTTGAGATCCTAGAATCCAGTATTATAAAAGATACTCAGCATATTGCTGACGTTATTAATCAATGTAAACAATATGGGATATGTTTTTCGTTAGATGATTTTGGTACGGGGTATTCATCTTTAAGTTATTTGAGGAAGTTGATGACGGATGCTGTAAAAATAGATAAATCCTTTGTAATTGACATGTTAGAAGATATGGATGATCAAGCGATTGTAAAAAGTATTATTGAATTATCGAAGACTTTTGGTCGTTCTGTGATAGCTGAAGGCGTAGAAACCAAAGAACATGGTGAACAATTACTCAAGATGGGATGTTATAAAGCGCAAGGCTTCGGTATAGCCAGGCCAATGACAGCTTGCGCAGTACCTGCTTGGATTCAGTTGTGGAATTCGTCTCCACCTTGGATTTGTGCCAGAATATAGGTTTTATTCGATGGGGTGAGCAATTTAACTGTACTAGCACTCAATGTTTAGTCCTAATGTTTAAAGCTTAATGGGCCTATCCATGTCAATGAGGTAAATGATGATTTCAGAATTTTTGAGTTACGATCTCGCCCTGTTTTCAATAGGCATTGTCATCATTGGTGCTTTAACTCTGGGTATTTATTACATCATTATCTTTCATTCATTCAAGGCTAAACAAGCTGAAGATAAAGACGAGCAGTCCATGAAGTAAGTTGCAGTAATCACCTGAAATTGGCTTGCCATACATCTTGAACTAGCAGGGGTTATTACAACAGATATTTCGGAGTTTGATGACTGCTGTTATGCTTTTTACAAGACGCAGTGGAACCACATAACGTAAGAGGGTAATATGTCAGTAGCAATGTCTTTTACTATCATCGGGCTATCTCTTTTAGCGACCTTTAGTATGCTCTATTACCTGAGTCGAATATTCGGATAATCCCACTCTTTAAAAAGCCGCCTTCGAAGCGGTTTTTCTCATTTCTTAACAAGTGATTGATATCATTTAGATTAAATTTAAGCTAAATTCTTTTCAGTCGAATTGATTATTCATCGAGTGAGTTGTGGATTAACCGCTAATGCCCAATATTATTTTCTGCCCATCATTTGTATAAAAACAACGATTAAAAGAGAACTTTATCTAACAATATTCAATGAGCTTAAATTTTTCTCAGCCCACTCCTTTACGCTACTCATTAATATGCTCATCCTTTCAAGCCTCCTTGATTTAGCTAGAGCTATTGAGTCTATACATCACGTTGCCATTTACTTTAGTAAAATAATAATGTGACGGTAGAGCGTCAAATTGAATTTTGGCATAGTTAGATTCGGCAGAGCTTCGATCCGCTTGTTTTAATACATGTTCAATTGGGTAGCGAGTCTTGTGTCCGTATGGTTTCCCGGCTAAAAGCTCGGTTAACATCGAAAATATTCGGCTGTTACGACTCCCTAATTCACCTAGCGGTTTAGCTAGTAAGGCAAATGTATAGCTCTCATGGGGGCCTGAACAATATTTTTCATTGTTCATGTTGAGTGCAGGGTAGATTTTACCAATATCATGAAATAACGCCGCAACTAGGCCTGTTTGGCACTCTATGTCTGAATGACCTAGATGTTTAGCATTTTGATAAGTCATTTCAGCTACCTCAATACTATGCTCAAATAGGCCACCAAGATAGCAATGATGATGCTTAAAACTGGCTTCAGAGCGCATGAATAGCTTAAGTACTTCTTCATTATTGAGGATAAAAACGACGAAAGGCAGTAGCTCCTTAACCGACACAAAACTGAGCAGTTTCAAAAATCGACCAACCAGCCCCTCATTCTTATTGTGAGAAAAATTCACCATTTTGATAAATTGCCCTTCAGTGCATTGAATGTGCACAGGTTTGATAGCACAAACCACAGTATTACCCTGATAGTCGTGTGCTATTACCATTTGTGCCAGACCATGAGTAAACTGACAGTTCCTGGCGGTTTCTGCTGTCATAATTGCGTTAACCACGTTATTGGATGAAATAAATTCACAGTTTGCAGTAGGCAGATGTGCACCAAATTGAATATTTTTAACCCAGACAAATATTGGTTTATTCATCAACATTCTCCAACATGGTATTAAAATTAACTTGTTCAATAAGACGATCAAACGCACTTCCATCTTGTCTTGTGGCGTTGGGTACATAGCGGCTATAGACTTCAAATAACATTTTGGTCGTGCTATGCCCCATTTGTTTTGCAATCCATTCAGGGTTTTCTCCTGCGGCTAACCATAAGGTCGCGCATGTATGCCTAGTTTGGTATGGGCGCCGTTTTTTTAAGCGCATTTCATTCAATGCGGGATACCAAACACGTTTTGTTACGTTGCGATGATCAAGAGGGTTGCCATTGGCATTACAAAATACATAATCCTTATTGCCAGTGACTTTCCGCTGTCTTTTAAGTGCATCCACAACGGGTTGAGACAATTGAATACTGCGATAAGACGCCGATGTTTTAGGTGTTTCAACATTTCCGTCAACCAGCGTTTCTTGGATCAAAATTTCATTTCGGTCCAAATTAACAAATTGCCATTTAAGTCCATCGATTTCAGCCGTTCTCATTGCGGTAAAAAATCTCACAATGTAATAGTCTTTAAAGTCATCACGTACTCTAGACAAGAAAAACTGCACTTCAGCCAGTGAAAATGGTTCAATAGCCGTCTTATCAATTTTTAACGGTTTGATATTGATAAACGGAGTAGGGAAGTCAAAGCGCATAGCTGCTTCATTTAAAATGCCACGCAAAGGTGTCATCACATGATTGATCCAATCATTACTTAAAGCTCCTTTTACTCCAGATCTCCGCGATTCCGAGATAGATGCTCTGAATTTTATCAAACTAGGTCTTGTTATTTCGTTAAGTCTGATAGGACCGAAAACAGGTAGTAAATAACTTTCAATAATCATCTGCACATTCTTGTAATGGCTTTTTTTCCACTGGATCTTATTTTCAGCAACCCATTCACCAATAAACTCTTCAAAAGTTGGAATATTTGACATGATTTGTGTGGATAATGGTTCAACATTTTCAGCCAAATGATGTTGTACTTTAAGATCAATCTCTGAAAATAGTTGGCATCGTGTACTTGATGGAAAATACGATTTGAACACAAAGCGATTAAGGCGGATTTCAGCTTCTATAGTGTTCATAATGCTGTTCAATTTAGAACGGTTTATGCGATTATCAATTAATACCGTTTGTTCTCTGCATCTTATCCCTTGGTAGGTAAAATCAAAAAACAACTTACCATCTCTAGCCCTAATATTACCCATGACAAACACCTCCACGAGCCATAGGAACAACTAACCGACGTTGTTGTTTTTTAAATAACTCACGCTCAACTTCTTCCCAGATGTAGAAAATCTTTCGGCCACCAAATGGCTTGATGTAATGGACGCCCTCAAAGAACACATTATCTTTCAACGTATGGTTGATATATGCCGCACTAAACTTTATTCTTTGAGAAAGTTCTTTCGCATTAAGTAATGTTTGCTTCATAAAAGCCTCTTTATGTTCTTGGTTTGAATCATTTGTTCTTGATGGGAACATTAAAGCATTATACAAATGTTCTTACAAGGAACATTTTGAGTTGTTTTTGCTCATTTAAGGATGAAATACAGTGATTAGGTTTAAAATCAAAGAGTTAATAGCTGAAAAAGAATTTAAGGAAAGAAGAAAAATTACATTGCAGGAAATTGCAGACGCTGCTGGGGTAAATAGAACTGCATTATCAAAGATGATGAACCCAAGTTATCAATATTCTACTACGACTAAAGCAATCGATTCATTGTGTGCTTATTTTGGCTGCAAAGTTGACGATGTTATTGAATATATAGAAGAATAAACTGTTGTTAGTAAAGATGATTATATGATGTAATATAGTTTACTTCCTTTACCTTATGAGTACTCATGGATGCATACTCTTCTCACCTGGCTAGGTACTAAAGATCTTGAAAACATGCTTGTCGAAGCACATGCTGCCATAAGTACAATAGCCCTTAAATCGACAATTTCTTTTGATAAAATCGTTATCTTGTCAAATAAAGATGAAGACAAATGGAACCAGTTTGAGCGCTTTCTGCAAAAACGCATGGCAATTGCTAATCGCCCCAACCAAGATATTAAGGTATATAAAGCCCATATAGACAGCCCGATTGATTATCAATCAATATCTAAAGTGGCTGATCAATGGATTTCAAAACTAAGTCATGAAGCCGATACGCTGTCAATAAATCTGACCTCAGGTACGCCAACAATGACCACGTTATCTGTGCTTATTGGTAAGGGAAAATCAAACACGCGTTTTTTACAGTCCTCTCCTAAAAATGAAGTAATTGAAGTAGAAATCCCGCTTGATTTTGCGCATGCCTATGTTCAATCAGCCTCTAAAGGCATTGCTGCAAAAGCAACATCTGAGCCGAGTCTTTATCGTGCATTCGACCAATTAACTTCTCATTCAGACGCAATGAAAACGGCAATAAAAAAAGCGCAAAAAATTGCTACATCTGAAGTGCCAACACTTATTTTGGGCGAAACAGGCACAGGCAAAGAGCTAATGGCCAATGCGATACATCAAGGCAGTTTACGTGCACAAAAATCATTAAGAATAGTGAACTGTGGAGCATTAGCGGAAAACATTGTCGACTCAATACTTTTTGGCCATAAAAAAGGCGCGTTTACTGGCGCAGATAAAGACCATCCCGGTTTATTCGAGCAAGCAGATGGCGGAACATTATTTCTAGATGAGGTCGGTGAATTACCGCTAAACGTGCAAGTTAAATTACTTAGAGCTTTACAACAAGGTGAGGTTACACGTCTTGGAGACACAAAAAGCATCAATGTAGATGTTCGTATTATTGCCGCCACCCACCAAGATCTATCAGCTCTAGTTGCACAAGGTAAGTTTAGAGAAGATTTGTTTTACCGATTAGCAGTAGGCATTATTGATATGCCTTCACTTAATCAACGAAAAGCAGATATTCCGTATATAGTTGAGCAATTGGCAGAGCAAATAAATCTTGCAGGCGCTAAACACCCCAGTTACAAAAGTAAAAATATTTCCGATAAAGCAATAAATTTTATATGCACCCAATCATGGCCGGGCAATATACGTGAGTTGTGGAGTACATTGAATAGGGCGTATTTATGGTCAGATAACCGGGTTGTCGATGAAAAAGACATCGCTGATAGTATGATAAACATCCAAAAGAATAAGCCTGATCACAAAATTACTATGTCAATTCATGATAAAATTGATATAGTGCAAATCACTGATGACATTCAAAAAAAGTATGTTATAGCAGCGTTAAAAGCCAGTGGAAATGTTAAAAAGCAAGCCACGAAAATACTCGGTTTAAAAGATCATCAAACGTTAACAAACTGGATGAAACGTTTGAACATTGAAACTGATAGCTAAACAGTGGCTATCAATCTGGCATTGTTATTGCGTAATATGGATATTAAGGAAAAGACACGGAATGAAGAAATCAATGAAGTTACACTTCGCATCACGACTCCATGAGCTTGCTAAACTCAATACCCAGTCACTGAAAGTCATACAACATTATTTGTTGTTAGAATTCTTCGCTTCAAAATCTTACCTAAGTTCAAAATTCTTTAGCATTCCTTTAAAAATACATCTTGATGGATAACGCAATATAAGATTCAACCTAGTGACTCATTAGTTGTAAGTTATTATAAAATATCATTATTAAAGTTGATTAAATATGAAGCTTAACGATATTGTGAATAGAATTGTATTAATAAATAGAGCGTGGAAAGTAGCTAAAGAAGATCCATCTCCGCAACTTAACACGCTGTTAGCTAATAGATTAAAAAATCAAAAATCAGCTTGGCAGATAGAGCTATTTAGGAGCTTTCCTGAACAAGTATGGTTTAAAAAGGACTTGGACAACTATCCCGACGGCAGTGTTTTTAGTGTCCGATGGATGGACAATCCGATTACATCTTCCGATGGAGATATAAAGTGGAATGCTGAACATTTACCTGTAGATATTGCTAAAAACCTACTTACTTATAAAGAATTTCATATAGCTACAAAATTGAAGACATAATCTATGAACCCAATAATACTCAATACAATTTTTATAGGTGTTACTTTGTCCGTGTTTTTTGGAAGCACGGTGTTTTTTATGAAAAGTCGTAGCCGTTATATCAATGAATTAAAAATTAAAACAAATTTACTCGATGAGGTGTATCAGTCAGAAAAAGTACCTCTTGAAAGCTACAATCCTGATACTCAATCACTGGCTCATGATGTTTGTGCTATAAAACAGCAAAATAAGCGTTCTTATGTATCCTTTAATGACGGAAGGATTGAACTATTACGTCATCCGTCACAAATAATAAACGATTTTTCAATTGCGTCATTCAGTTCGATCCCCGCGGTACTAACAACAATAGGTATTCTTGGTACTTTTGTTGGTATTACAATTGGCCTGAGTGGTTTGAATGGATTTGGTTCTGATTCATCAACATTGATTGATCAAGCATCAACTTTAATTGGAGGCTTAGGTACAGCCTTCTACACATCAATAGCCGGTATGGGAACGAGCTTCCTATTTATGCTATTCATTTCACGTTCTGTAGCCATCACAAAAAAAGCAAAATCAGATTTTGTATCAGAAATTCAGGCTATTAGTGTTGTGGTTACTAGCAATGATTTGCTGCACCAACTCGTTATAGGACAGCGCCAATCAAATCAACAAAATGACAGTTTAAATCAACTGATTGATGTTCTAAATACATTAGCAAACAAGCCTAATGCAATGACATCTCTAGAGTTTGAAGAGCACACGAGTAATCATCTCAATGTCCTCTGTACAAAATTGGAAGCGATAGAAACATCAATTTTAAAACAACTTGCTGATTTAAATTTAGATGAGCAGCTACTAGCAAGTACAATCAATGATCACTTTAAGGCCGCATTAAATGATGCTCTAACAGCACCAACATCATTGCTTAATGAGATTCATCATGAGCATAAACAGCTTAATAAAGCGGCATACTCATTAATCGGATTAGTCGAAAATATAACAACAAACAATACCGCTCAACTCACAATTTCAGATATTGAACAGGTATTAAGTCAAAGAGTCTCTGCACCAATCCATGAACAAACTGTAATACTGTCTAAGTCTATCGATGCTTTAGAAACCAAATTAAGCGCCATATCTAGTAAGATTGTTACAGAGTCTAAGTTGGAGTCCATTGTATCAATTTCTCTTACTTCGCCAATTATTGAAAGCCTGTCATTAATTCAAGATGCATCAAACAATATGCAATCAATTGTAACAACCATACCTGAACAGTTAGCTGAGCAAATTTCATCAGTAAATAAATCAACTGATAAAATAGGTAAAATACTTACCTCTATTGATTATATGTCTGAAAACATGCTTTCTAACCTATCTTTAGTTGATGCGCTATCAAGCCAAGTTAAAGCTCCAATCGAGAATATTCAAATCGATATAAATAAGCATGCAATAAATTCTTTAGAAACAAACAAAAATGTAATTTTAGCCATTAATGATTTGTCACAAGCTAGAACTGATGAATTTGAAAGTCTAATAGATAAAATGGGCGAAGAAGTTATTGGCCCTATTGTCACGGAACTCTCCCGTACAAATAAAGTTGTTACTGATTTTGCTGAAATAAGTAACCAACTCAATCAAAGTGTATCTAAGACCGTGGAAGAAATGTCAAAAGCCACTGCCACAGTAGAAAACTTTGAGCTTCATACCCTCAAGAAGCTAAATGACTTTGCTCAATCTATGGATCATTCACTGAATGATTTTGCCATCAACAGTACCGCAGCACTTAATTCTATAACCCAAGAAGTAAAGGGGATTGTAGAGCTGGGCAATGCTTCAATTGAAAAACAAACAGCATCATTTAGCCAAATGGTTTCAGATTCAGAAATCATCTTTAAACAACAATCTCAAACACTCATTGATGTGGGCGCTAACTCTGCAGCGTTAATGGCAACAGCAAGGCAAGAACTCGAAGCCGGACTTGGAGATATCGATTCTAAAGTGATCAATATGTCATCCACTATTCAGTTAGAACTAGAGTCCTTCAGAGAAGAATATCAACAAAAGCTTACCCATTATTTTAATCAACAAAATACTTTATTAGACCATTCATTAAATGCGCAGCGCGACGGATTAAATGAGGTAGTTGGAAACTTTAAGGCTGTATTTGAAGACGAGTACAACAAACGAAGTGACCTTATTGAAGATCTTAATACACACCACAAACAAATGATTGATGTCATCGAACGAGTTCAAACGATGGCAAAAAGCTTAGGCCTTGAAAATACGAGTTGGGTTGATACTTTACAACTGCAAAGTCAACATATCGGACGACAAATGGCTGACTTAGGACTTGTTTTCTCTAGTGCGTCAGAAGAGTTTAAGTCACTTACAAGTCAAATGAGACCTGAAATGGATGATTATTTCAAGAGAGCAAATAAATCAGCGGGTGAATACTTCAGTAGTTTTGATGCTACCTCGTCAAGGATATATACAAGATTAGACAGTGCCGTTGATTTAATGATTACTGTTATGGAAGAGGCTAAGCAAGAGAAAGAAAACCTTTTGAAGTTACAAAGTAAGGCCAGCTAATGGATATTCAAAACCATCAAGATGATCAAAAGTTTGATGAGACTGGCACCTGGTTATCTATAAGTGACTTAATGGCTGGTCTTTTGATGGTCTTTGCCTTGTTATTAATTGTCGCGTTAGCACAGTTATTTGAGTTTCAAGAACAGTCTAAGAGTAACCGCATCATTATTATCGAACAGCTTCAAAAAGGATTAGAGGCTGTTGGAATCGAATCACATATTGATTCTAAAGGCACATTATCTTTAGTTGAAGGGCTTCAGTTTGAGCATGGAAGTGCAGAAATTAATGCTAATGGGCAAGAGTTTCTAAAAAAGTTGATACCTGTATACAGCCAAGCTATTTTTCAAAATGTAGAAACGGCTGAAGAAGTTAACTACTTAATCATTGAAGGACATGCGGACAAAAATGAAGCCGAAAAACATTCAATGTCGTTGAGTATACGACGGGCGGAATCAGTTACAAATGTATTACAAGCAATGCCTTTTCACTATAAAGCAAAATTCTTGAATAAAATTTTGCCAGCAGGAAGAGGGGATCATGATGCAAATATCAATCTTACATCCGATAAAAATAGAAAAGTATTATTTCGATTTGAATTTAAAAGTCATGATCTCACAGAGCTTCTTGAAAAGGACGCCAACAAATGACTTATATCAATCATAAAGTATGGTTTATTGAACCAGAAATACCTCATATTCCTTATTTGTCACAACTACAACCTCCTTTAGGTGGAATAATTGATGGTCATAGTTCCGCAGTTACAATTGACGATAAAGACATTCGTTACATTGCTGACAGACTTAAAAACAAACAAAAAATTTCAGAGATTGAATGGTTGATCTTACTTCGTTCAGAGGAAAAATATCTATTATTAGATCACTCAGAGCAATCAATAATAGTAGCGATTGTTTGGACAAATTTATTACTAGATGAGCCGAGATTTCAACAGTTTTTATTAAAAATAATAGCTGGTTTTGCCCGAGGTTTTAGCTCAATGGCTGGCACTTTACTCAAAGCATTCCCAGCTAGAACTACTTCAAAACACCCCGAAAAAACAAAGCAATTATCAGAAATAGTTAAAAACCTAATAAAAGGAGATTACCTCTCCTGTGCAAAGAAAATGTTAGATTCAAATACTGAAGTCGCTTTATGGTTTTCAAGTTACGGAGCTGATTCGGCTGGTGAGCATGTTGAAGCTATCTATACTCAGGCAGGTGCCGCTTTACCAATGTCGCCAGATTCTGAAGCTTTAGCTTGGTGGCTCACTTGTCAGCGCAATATAGAAGATAAACAGACATTAGCTCAATTAGAACTCTTACTGGCGAAAGTTAATTATGTTCAGCCTGGTTGTGAGTTTGATGAATGGATTCAAATACATTGTTTGCCTGATAATGCTGATACTTTCTGGTATCAATTAAGTGAATTTGCACAACAAAAACTTAAAAGCTTCTACCATGTCACAACGTTTAAGTCCGTTAAAAAAATATTCGATGCACTTTGCGATACAAGCACAGATCCAAATTTAACAGAAACGCATGTTAGAAACTTAGCTGGCAGAACTTCATTCTGGGCAGATTACAGCGAGTCATTTGTACGAGTTCGTTTTCTCTTAACACAACGATCGAAAGAGTTACTCGCTAATAAAATGGATTTACGCCAAGAAAGAGTCACGATCATGGTGCCACACTATTCAAATGATGCCAGTGAGATTTGTATTTTTGAAATCGGTTCTTACATTTTCATAGAACGATTTCGAGGATCAGATTTCGACCTTGGGATCTTTCTAAAATCAGCCGGACTAGAAAAATTACTTTTTGATTCTGATGGTCTTGATGGCCGAATCGTATCGCAATTAACACCAGAGTGGGCTGAAGATCATAAGGATTATTGGCAAAAGAGGTTAATTTCAGTTTTATCAAGCAAAGGTATTAAACCTAATCTAAATAATAAACTTGCCAGAAACTGGTTTACACCTCTTTCAGCCAGTGAAAGGCATCAAGTCGATGAGATGAAACTTCATCGAAACCAAAACAACTTAGATAATAAAAGTTACTTCAAAACAGGCCATAGACAAAGATGATCAATATAATCCTCGATCCACTAACAATTTACTTTTGTTCGTTTATTCTTTTAGGCGCAGTTATCTCTGCGTTTACGTTATGGCTATCTACTCGTAAATTAATAACACAATTACAGGCAGCCAATACCGAGTTAAAGCAGTACAAACCAATTAACGCGTTTGATGACAATGGTGACTTAATTGAACAGTCGTGGAGTTCGAATCCGTTAACGATTGCTTATCAAAACCGAGAAAAAATGCATTCAAAAATTTCAACAATAGAATGCCTAAAATCTACGTGGGAAAGTTATCAACGAAGCATGCAATTACCTGGCGTTAACTTCGAACTTAAGCCAAGCCAAGCACCAACGCTAAGAAATACCATGCAAGTCAGTAATGTATTCAATATGGAAAACATAGTTGAACCTCAAATCAACTTACGCTTATTCACTTCCATCCCTAATATGCTGACTGGGTTAGGCTTATTATTTACTTTTGTCGGTTTAGTTATTGGTATTGGTAACGCATCATTAGGATTAAGCTCTGCAGATATTGATTCTGCAAAACAATCACTTAACCCTCTGTTAACTGGAGCGAGCATTGCATTTACCACATCAATAGTCGGTATCATTTGCTCAATGGTATTTTCAATGTTTGAAAAATCCAGATTTTTCAAATTAGAAAAAGAAGTCAAAAAATTCAGTGATTATTTAGCATCACACATAGAATTTATTGACTCAGATAAACTTGCAGCAATGCAATTAGAAGCGATTGAAACCCAAACAAAAGCTCTTGCTAACTTCCAGTTTGATCAGCAACGAATTACTGATGAAACCATTAAGCGTGTTTCGAAAGAATTTAGAGACACACTACTAGATAAAGCCGGTTCAGAAATCAAAGATCTTGCTGAACTTATCTCCGAAATGAATAAAAGTATGAGTGTGAATTTAAGCAGTTTTACTGAAAACCAAATTAAAGTGGGTAAGGCTACTGAACAGCTCACCAAAGCAATGCAAACTTCAATGCTAAATGTGACTAAGCAATTTAGTGATAGTGCAGATGAAATGGGAGCTCGTGAAGAAGTACGCATAAATCGAATCATAAGCACCTTCGAAACAGCAGGTAATAATGTCTCACGTGTCATATCAAGTTCTACTGCAGAGATAGAAGAAAACCTATTTGTACAATCTAGGGTCACAATCGACAATATGTCACAAGCGTCGGAGTTATATCGCCAAACAATGAATAGCTCCGTTGAATTACTCGCTAATATTCCCGAAAGAATCACCAATGCGACTGAACAGAGTATCAAGCAATCGGCAATGCAACTTCAGGGTCTAATGGAGCAGCTTCTACCAGATATCGTAGCAAAAGTATCAGATAGCTTAGGGCAACAAGTCGATTCATTTATGTCACAGATTTCTGATGCCGAAAGTCATTTAGCGGTTATGTTGGAAGAGTTTCCAAGTGTGGTCGAACAGCTGGGTAAGTTGAATAAAGAACTGGTAGGAAATGCCCAAGTTATCGGTAAGCTACATGATGTGACAAAGAAAAGTTTGACTACATTTAATAAAACTTCAGACAGTTTGACTGAGAGTGTGTCAAACATGACCGAAGCAAATCACTCCTCAGCAGAGGTTGCCAAAACTTATCAAGAGTTATTGAAAGGCATTCAAGAAGCAGCTAAAAATGCTTCTGACTTTAGCCAATCTTCAGCTCAAACTGCAGTAAAACTTAAACAAGCACTATCCGAGCACAGTAATTTAGGTGACGGAATCAAGTCAGCTATTGAAGCATCTATGAATCAATTGCATTTAGGGCTAGGCGAATATGCCAGTTTAACAAACAAACATATGTCAGCTTTAGATCACGATGCGAGTAAAGTTTCTGGCCACTTAGTAGAGGCGATTAAAGAGATTGATCTACTAGTGAAAGATATCGCCAAAACAAACACTAGATTGAGTGGTGCAGCGTGAGAATAAAAAATCAAGATGACACGAGTTACATGATGGCTGTGTCAGACGTTATGTCAGGACTGATGTTCATTTTTATCATCACGTTAGCTATTTTTGTTATCGACTTTTTGATTGCTTCACGTGAGCAAGAAGATAAATATGCAGAATTACAACGTTATACCGATAAACTGAAAGGCAATAATGAAACTCGAGCAAAGATGTTAAGCGATATTCAGCAATCTCTGTCAGATAAAAATGTCGATGTCGAAATTGATATCGAGCACGGTGTGTTAAGACTAAATGAAAATGCCATTAGGTTTGACACTGGGGCTGCAGATTTGAATGAAACTCAAGTAGAACGTCTCGGTATTGTTGCTGAAGTCATTGCGGCAATATTGCCTTGTTACGCCGCAAATCCGCCAATAAACAATGGATGTATTGTCGATACAAAGGGCAAAATTGATTCAATATTTATTGAAGGTCACACCGATAATGTCCCTATTACCGGTTGGCTTGCACAAAAATACCAAGACAACTGGGTATTATCTGCCCATAGGGCGATGTTCACATACCGTGAAGTCACCAAAAAAGAATCAATTCTGGCAGAGATGAAAAATAACAGTAATCAACCAGTGATTAGTGTTAGTGGATACGGTGAAGGCAGGCCTGTACCTGGCCATGAATATAATATGCCAATGTCAGATCCTATCAATCGTCGCATAGATTTTCGTTTTATTATGACTCCACCTTCTATTACTGAGGCTGAAGCCGCACTTGAAGGGAATTTCGAATAAATGACCCATTTATCTGCACTGCCAACAGAACGCTACTTGCAAAAGTTAAGTATTCAATTACCTAAAATGTTGTTTGAAAATGATTTTACCGCTACGGATACGGAGCTAAAATCTTGCTTTAACTATGCCAGCCAACACCTAAAACAAGGGCAATTGAATATTGATCATATATCATTATATCAACAACGTCTTATTGCCAGTTTAATCACTTTAGGCTTAGATAAAAAACAAAAAATCGGTAACATTTTGGCTATGAATAACATCTGGCAATCATGTATTTCGATATTCACATCCAGAGTAGACCCATTAACGGTTCATATTTTACTGAAGTCGTTTGATAACATAGTGAAGTCAAAATCGACAGAATCAATGTATCGTATTATTACTGATATAGACGCACTATCAAATCAGATTATCTTTGCCGGCTCTCCTCGTTCCCATCAAATAAAATTAATTAAAAACAACGGGGCAGCAGACCTTGATGACAAAACCGGATGGTACAAAAAAGCGGTATTGTCCCAAGTCAAATCTCAACTTAATATCGTTAATATTTTTAATGAATATGTTAATGGCACACGTGTTTACTCGCCATTTGATGTTGCGCGGGAAAGTAATGCATTTTTAATGACTTATTTAAAAAGTGGTCATGTTAGAAATATTTGGCTTTACGCCAGCCAAAACATCAAAAATCAATTGCCTACACATCATCAAGATGAATGTATCGTGTTAAATGATATACAAGACAACTTCATACTTGTTAGTCAAATTGGTGATCATATTTGGATTCAAACTGACAAGTATGATCATTATGGTTGTTATCAATTACCGATTGAATCAACAAACCTACAAGACGTGGTCCACACCATGTTAACGCTGGAACGAAAGTATAGTTACCACTTTAGCCGTTCTGGTTTATGGCAATACAAGCTATCAATAACATTGAAAAGCCAAACTAAATTCAGCCCAAGAAGATCGGATTACTTAAAATCTAGCTTAGATGAACAAGTCTAAAAAATGATTTAGAAAGGATGTTATGAAAAAATCAAACTTCGAGTTTTTAAAAGGCGTAAACGATATTTTATATCGTATTGCCTGCGCGGCAGAAAATAACTTTCCTGACGACCCGAATACCACATTGGTTAAGCTGCGTATGTTTGGTGAGTCAGCCGCTAAACACTTAGGTAAATTGTTGTGTATTGAATCACAAGACACGCAGCTTGATTTACTCCGCGAGCTAGCCAAAGTTTCTTGGGTCGACGACTCAATCATTAAAATATTTCATGAGTTACGGGTTATCGGCAACAAAGCCGTTCATAAATACCATGAAGATTTAAATGATGCGGAAATGTGTTTGCGATTAACTTTCCGACTAAGCGTATGGTATTACCGTCTGCTGACCAAAGATGATGACTTTCAAACACCGCTATTTATCCTTCCAACAAGTCAGCAAAGTAATGACGATGCAGCTAAGCAAATAGATGAATTAAAAGCAGCACTCGCAGAGGCTGAACAACAATCAAAACATCATCAAGCCCAGTCAAAGTCAGAAGTTGTAGAACAGCAAAACAAACTGGTTGCTTTACAAGGTTACATTTCAATTTTAGAAAGTAAGCAAACCGAAACCATTGAACAAACACAAGCCCGTATTGCGGCGCTTGAAGCACAATTAAAAGCCAAAGATGCTGAAATAGCTAAAAAGACAGAAGCAGAACGCAAAGCTTACAAAAAGCAAATTACTGAACAAGCAGCTTCTCGCTCGTTAGACTTAAGCGAGCCAGAAACCCGTTACCTTATTGATCTACAACTACGACAAGCCAGCTGGGAAGCCAATACTCAACTGCTAAAATATGCAGCAGGAACCCGACCAGAAATTGGCCGAAATATCGCCATTGCCGAATGGCCAACAGGCCTTGATGAAACAGGTAAAGCAGGCTTTGCCGATTACGTGTTATTTGTTGGTTTGTTGCCCATTGCAGTGATTGAGGCCAAAAAGCAAAATCTCGATGTGATGGCCAAATTGTCAGAAGCGTATCGTTATAGCCATACCTTTGACATGCAATTTTTGCGCGATGAGTTAAGAAATCATTATAAAAATTCAGACCAATTCTCAATGATTGCCGATCAGCTGCCAACTTATAAACCATTATGGTTAGACTCAGATGGTACAACCCAATTTAACATTCCGTTTTGTTATTCCGCCAACGGCCGTGAATACCGTGCCGCGGTTAAAACAAAAAGTGGCATTTGGCACCGGGATGTTCGCTCAAGTACCAACCAAGCCAAAGCATTACCATCCTGGCATAGCCCAGAAGAATTAATGGCCAAACTTGAGCGCAATTTTGACGTGCTAAATAACTGGTTTAGTCAAAATCCCGATTATTCGCCGCTTAGCTTGTATTACTATCAAGAAGACGCCGTAAAAGCCATTGAGCAAGGCATTATTAATGGAAAACAAGAAATGATGCTGGCAATGGCCACCGGAACGGGTAAAACCCGCACCGCAATAGGCATTATGTATCGCCTGATTCAGTCACAACGTATTAACCGCATTTTGTTTTTAGTCGACAGACGCAGCCTAGGTATTCAAGCTATTGGTGCGTTTGAAGATGTTCGTATTAACGACGAAACCTTTAGCAGCATCTTTAATGTAAAAGGCCTAACCGACAAATTTCCAGAAGACAGCACCAAAATTCATGTCGCCACAGTGCAGTCCTTGGTTAAACGAGTGCTGCAAAGCGATGAAACCGTCCCCGTAGGGCGTTACGACTGCATTATTGTCGACGAAGCACATCGTGGTTATGTGCTGGACTCAGAGCAAACCGAAGGGGAAGAGCAGTTCCGTAATGCACAAGACTATATCTCGTCGTACCGTCGAATTATTGAACATTTTGATGCAGTAAAAATTGCCTTAACCGCCACCCCCGCGCTGCACACTCGTGAGATTTTTGGCGACCCTATTTATCGATACACCTATCGTCAGGCGGTTATCGACGGTTACCTTAATGACCAAGAACCACCTATAAAAATAGTCACCCAATTAAGTCAAAACGGGGTGCATTTCGCTAAAGGCGAACAAGTTGAGCGATTAAGTTATCAAGGTGAACTCATCATAGACGAATTAGCCGACGAGCAAGATTTTGAAGTCGCCGACTTTAACCGTAATCTTATTGCACCTAATTTCACTAAAGCCATTTGTGATGAGCTAGTTAATCATATTGACCCAACCGGCCTGCAAAAAACCTTAGTATTTTGTGTCGATAACGACCATGCAGACATGATGGTTGATCAATTACGTTTGTCATTTGGGCAAAAATACCCGCAACTTGAACACGACGCCATTATTAAAATTACCGGTGCGTCAGACAAAGACTCGGATAAAGTCCAAAGCATGATCACCCGCTTCAAAAAAGAGCGCTTACCCAATATTGTGGTCACGGTGGATTTACTCAGTACCGGGGTCGACATCCCCAGTATTTGCAACATTGTGTTTGTGCGTAAGGTACGCAGCCGTATTTTGTATGAGCAAATGAAAGGCCGCGCCACCCGTTTATGCCCACAAGTAGGTAAAACATCGTTTCGTATATTTGATGCTGTTGATTTGTACGCCACCTTAGAAAGTGTCGACAGCATGAAGCCCGTTGTTGTTAGGCCTTCGGTAGATATTCAAACCCTGGTCAATGAAATTACCGACAGCGAAACTTATAAAGTCAAAGAAGCCGACGGCAGAAGCTTTGCCGCTCACAGTCATGATTTACTGGTGACTAAGTTACAACGGGTGATTGGCCAAGCCATGTATAACCGTCAATACAACAAAGAAATAGACCAAGCGGTTATTCGATTTGATGAAATATGCCAAGACACCATAGGCTGTGACTTTGCCAATTTAGGTCACACACTCAAGCAAAAAGGCCCTAAATGGACCGCAGAAATATTTAACCAAGTAGACAACCTAGTACCGCGTATCGAACGGCTTAAAAACCTCATTAATGAGCAAAGTAAAAGGCCTATATTTACCGACATAGACGACAAAGTCATATCGGTAGATCGTCTATACGGCGACTACGACAATCCAGAAGACTTCCTAGAGGCCTTCGACAAGCTGGTCGATGTCAATGTTAACCAAAGTGCAGCCTTACAAACCGTGCTCACTAAACCGCGCGATTTAACCCGCAAAGCGTTAGTCGAATTACAAGAATGGTTCGACGCCCAGCACTTTGACGAATCAACATTGCGTAAAGCGTGGGCGAAAAAAACCAATCTAGACATCGCCGCCCGATTAATTGGTCATATTCGCCGCGCTGCAATGGGCCAAGCCTTATTGCCTTTCGATCAACGGGTAGACAATGCATTGGCTAAAATTCTTCAACAAGCCGATTGGACAGCAGAGCAAATCACCTGGCTTGAACGTCTAGCTGACAGCTTAAAAGAAAGCGTGGTGCTAGATGACAATACCTTCAAGATGGGTAATTACAAACGCCGTGGCGGTAAAATACGTCTGGAAGCCGTTTTTAATGATGAATTAGCGCGCATACTGTCCGACTTTAACGATTATATCTGGGATGAGCGGGCATAAACTCCTATCATGCTATGACAGAAACAATACACTCGCATTTAATGCTCAACATGCAATATAAAGAGACAATATTTTATGAACAACAATGAACTAGTCGCCAAACTGTGGAAGCTGTGCGACAACTTGCGTGATGGTGGTGTATCGTACCAAAACTACGTTAATGAGTTGGCATCGCTATTATTTTTAAAAATGTGCCAATCAACAGGGCAAGAACAAGACCTACTGCCAGAAGGCTTTCGTTGGGCCAACCTCAAGTCTAAAATTGGTCAAGAACAACACCAATTTTATCGCAACATGTTAGTGCAACTCGGTACCGACGAGCACGCCATTGTGCGTGCCATCTTCCAAAACGTGAACACCACCATTACTCAGCCAGCGCAATTAACCGAACTCGTTGACAATATGGACAAACTCGATTGGTTTGACGATGGACAAGGTAAATCCCGCGATGATTTTGGCGACATGTACGAAGGTTTACTGCAAAAAAACGCTAACGAAACCAAATCAGGCGCGGGCCAGTATTTTACGCCGCGGCCATTAATTAGTGCCATTGTTCAGCTGCTTAAACCGCAAGCACGGGAAGTGATACAAGATCCCGCAGCGGGTACCGCAGGCTTTTTAATTGAAGCCGACAAATACATTAAGTCACAAACCCATGACCTAGATGATTTAGAGGACACCGACCAAGAGTTTCAAATGACCAAAGCCTTTATAGGCCTTGAGTTAGTGCCTGAAACTCGCCGTTTAGCGTTAATGAACTGTCTATTGCACGACATAGAAGGCGACGCCGAACACGGCGCGATCCGTTTAGGCAATACCTTGGGCAGTGCAGGGGAAAACCTACCCAAGGCAAAGGTGATATTAACCAACCCACCTTTTGGCAGTGCAGCCAGCACCAATATTACCCGCACCTTTGTTCACCCAACGGGTAATAAACAGCTGTGTTTTATGCAGCACATTGTTGAGGCACTGCTACCAGGTGGCCGCGCCGCCGTGGTTATTCCTGATAACGTATTGTTTGAAGCTGGTAAAGGCACTGAAATTCGCCGCGATTTAATGGACAAATGTAACCTGCACACTATTTTGCGCTTGCCTACCGGCATTTTTTACGCCGCTGGGGTAAAAACTAATGTGCTGTTTTTCCAAAAAGGCAGCCCCACCAAACCTAATAAAGACAAAGGCTGCACCACAGAAACATGGGTGTACGACATGCGTACCAACATGAATACCTTTGGTAAACGTCGCCCGTTAACCGATGCCCATTTTAATGATTTCATCACGGCTTTTGGTAGCGACAGTAACGGTCAATCACCTCGCACTGAGGGCGTTTGGCAGCAACTCGGTGAAATTGACACCAGCGTCGATACTACTGAAAAAGTCACTGAAAAAGACAGTGCAGAAGCTAATGAAACGTCAAGCGAGAAAGCGCAGCTGGGTGTTGAGAGCGTTGAAACCGCCCGTTTCCGAAAGTTTAGCCGTGACTACATACGCGATCAAAAAGGTGACTCGTTAGATATCTCCTGGCTTAAAGATTTGGCCGCCACCAGTAGCGAGAACTTGCCAGAACCTGAAATCCTCGCAGGCGAAGCCATGGCCGAGCTGACTGAAGCCATGTCGGAAATTTATCAACTGATGTTGTCATTGGGAGCAGATGATGTTGCCGAAGGACAAAAACTACTGTTAGCGGAGTCTTTTGGTTTGCAAGATAAGCCCGCGGATAAAGCAGAGCAGCAAACGGCAACGGAGACTAACTGATGAGAGAGTTGCCGAAAGGATGGGTTAATTGCAGTCTCGGCGATGTTGTTGATTACGGAAAGACAGTAAAAGCTGTCATGGGAGAAATTAATAGTGAAACTTGGATTCTTGAACTTGAAGATATAGAAAAAGATAGTTCAAAAATTTTACAAAGAGTCTCTTTTGGAGAAAGGCAACCCAAAAGTTCTAAAAATGCGTTCACAGCAGGAGATGTTTTATATGGGAAGCTGCGACCTTACTTAAACAAAATGATAGTGGCTCCAGAAGATGGAATTTGCACATCTGAAATTGTTCCATTAAGCCCTCCAGTGGGTTTGCTTGATAATCGATATCTTTTCTACTGGTTAAAAGGACGTATCTTTGGCGATTATGTAAATGCCGTTAGTTATGGCGTTAATATGCCTCGCCTTGGAACCAAAGACGGATTAATCGCGCCAATGGTATTAGCACCACTAGCGGAACAAAAGCGCATCGTTGAAAAGCTGGATGAAGTGCTGGCGCAGGTCGACACCATCAAAGCCCGCCTCGATGGCATCCCCGCGATCCTCAAACGCTTCCGCCAATCAGTCCTCGCCTCAGCAGTCTCAGGCAAGTTGACAGAAAAGTGGCGTGCATCAAATCCGACTAAATGTATATCCCAATTAACGAGCATACGTGAGTATCAGAGAGTAGTTTGGGAAGATATAAAGATGAAGGAATTCCAAGAAAAAGGTCGATTACCTAAAAATGACAACTGGAAAGATAAATATGTAACACCATATATCGAAGACTCTGAGTCGCTAGGAAAGCTCCCTGATTCATGGGATTGGTGTACATGGGGTGATATTTTAGAACAGAGAAATGCCCCTTTCAAAAGAGGGCCATTCGGAAGCGCATTAAAAAAATCAATGTTTATTGAAAAGGGTTACAAAGTTTATGAACAGTATTGCCCAATAAATGATGACTGCTCATTTGCTAGATACTTTATTACTGATGATAAATATCAAGAGTTGATAGCTTTTGATGTCAAAGCTAGAGACTTTCTGATTAGTTGCTCTGGGGTAACTCTTGGTCGTATAACACAAGTTCCCGAACAGTATGATGCAGGGATAATCAATCAAGCATTATTGAGAGTTAGATTAGATTCTGAGTATTTTGATGATAATTTTTTTATTAGGTTGTTTCGTTCTGAATACTTTCAAAAGAAAATTTTTGATAGCTCGACAGGTTCTGCAATTCCGAATGTTAAAGGGGTTAAGGAACTTAAGGCAATCCCAGTACCTCTGATGGGGTTGGACGAGCAAAAAGAAATCGTCCGCTTAGTCGATAATTACTTCGAACTTGCAGACACCATCGAAGCGCAGGTGAAAAAAGCCCAAGCTCGAGTCGATAACCTCACCCAAAGCATTTTGGCTAAGGCCTTCCGTGGTGAGCTAGTACCACAAGACTCTAACGACGAACCGGCGGATAAACTGCTTGAGCGAATTGCCCAAGCCCGCATTGAGGCTGAAGCCCTTGCGAAAACAGCTAAAAAAGGGGCAGGCAGTAAAAAGTCGTCAGCAAAATAATGGCATCAGGGTAAGTTCATCAACCGATATCGGCTTTTGTGCTTACCCGTACTTTGCTAGTGCCTATCAATACCTTACTCATGCAATAAACGTATTTAACTCAAGGTAATAGATCCGCTTAAATAGTCGACACTCCTCGAAAATATCGTAAAAACAGGTGGATAGATTATTTAATAAGGTGTAAAAGTAAAATATAACAATAGCGTTACCGCTTGCGGCGTAATAAAAGATTGATGACAGTTACGTCGTCATAAAACGGATTTTTCAAAGGAATGATATAGCAGAATGCAAAACCCTCAATATAGTACCCATCACATTTATCAGCATGTTCAATCGTTAGTGAATAAGTTACTTAACGACCTTACAATTGATTCTGGCGATCTCGCGACAAAAGACACCACCGCTTATAGCCAACAGCTGTTAAATAATCTGTATGGCGATATCACCGCCAAACTCAATGAGCTTGAAAAACACGCTGAATGGAACACCTTTACCATTGCACTTTATGGCGAAACCAATGCAGGTAAGTCGACCATTATTGAAACCCTGCGGATTTTGCTCGGTGAAGCGACTAAGAAACAACAACAAGCTAAATTTAAACAATGGCAACTTGATGCGGGTATTACGGTCGATACAGTTGAGCAAACCAGGCAACTAATTTTAGATACTGAAAAGCAAATAGAAACAATCGATGCGGCGTGGAATATTGAGCAAACCGAACTTAAACAAAAGCTTATCCAGTGCGAAACGAGTCATAAATTGGCACAGCAAGTTTGGATTGATTTAAAAAAATCAGTATCGCTTTTACAACGGTTTATTTGGCTTTTTAAAAGCAGTCCACAAGCCAAAGCCGCTAATTCGACTAATGACGCTTTCAGCAGTGCTAAATCGGCACTCACCCAACAAACGGCTAGCCATCTTGAATCGCGAAATCAGCTGGTTACCAGGGTTAATAAGATAGAAAAAAACTATTTACACTTAATTTCAACCATCAAACTAGCAGAACCATTTGCGGATGGCGGCATTATTGGTAATGGCCAATCTGATTTTACGTTAGACACTCAATGTTATTCATTTGATGTTGATGGCTGCCAATTTAATTTACTCGATGTGCCTGGTATTGAAGGTAAAGAATCAAAGGTAAGCGAGGCTATTTGGCAAGCGGTACATAAAGCACATGCCGTGTTTTACATCACCAGTAAAGCGTCTGCACCACAAAAGGGTGATGCTAATAACCCTGGTACGTTAGAGAAAATTAAACAGCATTTAGATGACCAGTCTGAAGTGTGGACCATCTTTAATAAACGCATACAAAACCCGATTCAACTTGATAAAAATCAATTGGTTTCAGACGGCGAGCTTGAGAGCTTACGTGATTTAGATGCCAAAATGACTCAATACTTAGGTGACAATTACCAGCAGTGTTTAATGTTGAGTGCATATCCAGCCTATTTAGCCGTGGCGTCATGTTTACTGCCAGATAGTCGAGATCGCATGGTACAGAATAAGTTTTTGGCGCAGTACTCTGCACAACAAATAATCGATAAATCGAATATTGCTGTACTCACGAAGATGTTTACCAAAGAGTTGGTTGAAGAATTTAAGATAAAAATCATGCGTTCGAATCACAACAAAGCCAAGAAAGTGGTCGATGCAACTCGCGATAATGTCATGGTATTACGTAAAGAAAAATATTCCCCATTATTAAAAAAACTTCGTCTTGAATTGACGGCGACTAATGCTGAATTTACCACCTCGATAGAGACATTACGCGTAAAACTTAACAATAACATGCACGCTCTCATTAGAGAGTTTGAGTCAAGTGTGCGTAATGCCACTTACAGTCAAATTGATGATGACATTAGCAATGATGAAGTTAAATCTTTTCTTAAAAGGCAAATAGAGCAAAGCCAGCAAAGGTTAATTGACCAATTACCATCAATGGTCAATAAGGAAACGAACCTTTTTGAACGAAAACTAAATGACATTATCAATCGATTTGAGTCACATACTAATGAGCTAATGACTTCGTTTAATAATATTGAGTCCACCAATATTGATTTAGATATCAATATCAAAAATGGTATTAATATTTGGGGCGTTTTAGGTGCTATGGGGGGCGGTGCAATATTGTTATTTAACCCTATGGGATGGGTATTATTGGCTATTTCGGCATCCAGTTTAGTGTTTCAGGCTTATAAAGCGGTTCGGTCCTTTTTTAGTAATAAATATAAGCGTGCACAACAGAAAGAATCTGTTGATGACAACATTTATAAAATTGCAGACCAATTAACTGTTCGTATCGAAAACAATTTTGCTGAAGTCATCAAAGACGTTGACCGTAGTGTTGAGAGAGTCAGTGAGGTTATGTCGAATTCGGTCGAAAAAATCGCAGTAATTAACAAAAAATTACAACAAGCACAAAAAGAGCTAAATGACCTTTGCACCCAGTTGGAGTACTAAAATGAATAAAACCGTTAATGAGTTTAATGAGAGCAAAGCTAAAGCCCGCATGTTACTGAATAAACTGGGTGAATTTTTAGCTTTAGGTCAAGAAGCGGGTGCAGGTATCGATGATAATTTAATTCAAAAATTGCACCATGCAATGACGACAATTGAATCTGGAAAATTAAAAATTGCATTAATAGGCGGCTTTTCGGAAGGTAAAACTTCAATAGCTGCGGCTTGGATGGAAAAACTTGACGTAGATACTATGCACATTAGTCATCTTGAGTCATCTGACACAGTAAAAACGTATCAACTTGATGATTGTGAGCTTATTGATACACCGGGTTTATTTGGTTTTAAAGAAAAACTGAATGCAACAAGCACGCAAATAGAGAAGTTTAAAGACATTACTAAACAGTATGTTAGTGAAGCACACCTTGTACTATATGTGATGAATTCAACCAATCCGATTAAAGAGAGTCATCATGAGGATTTAAAATGGTTGTTTAGAGATCTCAATTTACTGCCTCGTACAGTGTTTGTGTTAAGTCGTTTTGATGAGATAGCCGATGTTGAAGATGATTGGGATTACCGCGAAAACCTGAAGATTAAACAACAAAATGTCCAGCAAAGACTAAGTGAGTCTATCGGCCTCACTGCTGAAGAACAAGCCAGTTTAGCTGTTGTGGCAGTTGCCGCGAACCCGTTTGATATGGGTACTGATTATTGGTTAGCGAACCCTGAAAAATTTAAGACTTTGTCGCACATAGATACATTGCAACAAGCCACTTTTGAAAAAGTGCAAGTCAATGGTGGGCTAATGTCTATTGCGCTAGAAGCTCAGCACAGTGTTATACGTGATGTATTACAAAGACAATTACCAAGAGCTATTGAGAATGATGAACAAATTGCTGAAGAGTTAGAACGTCTAAAATCGATTTGTAGCAGTGTAGATAAACAAATTAGTTCATTAAATTTACAAATAGGTGAAGTTCAACGTGGGTTACGAGATTTTGTGGTTAGTTATTTTAGTTCGCTAATTTTACAGGCAAAAGGTTCAGACATGAATACCTTTAGCAAATTTTTCGAAAGAGAAGTTGGTAATGAAGGCGTGATTTTGAACGCTCGAATTCAAAATGAATTTGACGGGCAGGTGAGTTCGCTTTCAGGTGAGTTAGTTCAATTACAAGCAAACATATCTAATGAAGTGCAGCTATATAATGACACTGTAATCAGTATGGGGAAGCAAGGTCTTAACTATGCACTGAAGGGTAACATAATTAACAATCAAAATATTTTACTCGCCAGAGATGGTCTTGTCGGCGCCGGAAAATTAATTGGTGTTGATTTAGCGGGTATGTTGAAGTTTAAACCCTGGGGTGCAGTTAATTTGGCTAAAGGTGTTAATGGCGCATTAGTTTTTGTTGGTGTGGCAATGGAGGCTTGGAGTTCATGGAATGAACATAAACAACAACAAGCATTTGAAAAAGCGATAAGTGACATGGTAGACAGCTTTGAAGGCCAACGAAAAGAATTGTTGAATGTGATCAATGGTGATGATTTTGTTAAGACCTTTTTTCCTAAAAAACTTGAATTGAATCAATCAATCACAGAACTTGGTGAGTGCATCACTGTACTTGAAGGAAAGCGGGCTAAGTTATACCAGTGGCGGGAACAAGGCGAAGTTATTGAAGCTGAGTTCCGTGAAGTAACAAATGTAGCCTAGATACGACTTAAGCTAGGTTGATGAAATATCAATTTTATCAACCTAGCTTTTTCACAATGACATAGCGTTGATTCGTTACTAATAATATAAATGTCGTGACTGATAAATTGATTATTAAAATTATCAGGATTTTATGTATTTTATGCTGATAATTATAAATTGAGATGTGAGATGGTTATGGATAGTCAAACAAGTATTGTTGGATGGGTAGACTTTTCATCTATGGAACGAGATCGTGTTTCTCAAGTGTTATCAATGCTGCAGGAGAAAGGCACTCTTGATGAGTTAGGCATAGGGCAAATACGGGATGCATTTGCAGATAAACTGTTTCCAGGTTTTTCAACGATCCAGACTCGAGCAAAATACTTTGCATCAGTCCCGTATCTATTTTATGACTATCGGCATCTCGACCTAAATGTTCGACGTAATTTACCTTTGGCTGAGTTTATTCAGCAACAAGAAAATCAATTAGCCAAAAATTTAGTGAGAAATCATTCTGAAAATATGCCATATGGCATAATTGGTAAAGATAGTTTGGAAAAAGGGGTGGCACGTCGACCTTCGTCTGTTTACTGGAATGGTTTACGTCAGTTTGGTATAGCTAAAACTGATGTATCGTTAAAAGACTTTATAGAACAGTTTGAACAATATGCCAATTATCCTAATGATGCCCATGTTGATGATGACCAACAATTATCAAGCCTTGCACGCATGATGACAAAATCAACAGATTATCATCCCAATTGGTCAGAGAGTGCCACAATAGCATTAAGCAAAGCAGAAGCAGAATTTTTGCGAGATATGCTACTCCTATCTAAAAATATTGAATACAGTATTCCAGCCCAATTAGTCAAACATAAGTTATTAGAAAAAGCCTTAGAATTAGATGATGCTTTAGAAAGTGGTATTTGGAGAATTGACGCATTATATCAATGGCTAAAAAGCTCTGCTATTTCAAGCCAGACTAAAAGCTGTTTAGAAAAAGCCCTTGAATTTAGTTTTGTACTAGAAGGGGCGCATATCCGCTACAACTCACTCATTGCTGAAAGGGCAAACAATATTGCTTCGCAAGGGCTACTTGTTGAAGAGTTTCAAATCTGGTTAAGGGAAGCACAAAAACATCGTCACCGATTTAAATTAGAAAGTATCAATGAATGGTATCTATGTGCTTTTGGTATAGAAAAAATTCTAATAGTAGAACGCGTCAATTTATTGAACAGTGGTGCAATCTCATTATGAATAATGCAACAGAAGATAAATTAGACAAGTGTATCAAACAGCAAGCTATAGCGAATAAAGGTCCACGATGTTTATTAAAGAAAGCATTAAGTGATCAGCAAGACTGGGTGGGCATGCGAAAACTTGAATTTAGATGGCCAACAGCAAAAATAATACTTCAAGATATTCATGAGGGTTTGTATGTTAGCGCCTGATAAAAATAGAGTTGATTATGGTGAACAATTAATTGCGCCTAAAGGATATGAATTAACTAATGCTATTGCGACTACTTATAGTCTTGATTTAAACACCTTACTCACAGTGCCTATTGCGATATGTTTTGGGCATACGTTAGAAGGTGCTGTGGAGCATATGCGTATAGCGTTACTTGATGCGTTAGCTACTTTAGGTGATAAGTTAACCGTGTTTTACCAACAAGGAAACATCAAGCTACCCGACAAATACAATAGCCTCTTTGGTTTATTGGAGAATAGTTTAGTTCCAGTCGTACCCAATGCAGGTAATGACAACTCTGCCTTTTCGTCATTTCATCCAAAGTTATGGTTGCTTCGATTTAAAAGTACCGATTCGGATGCGAACATTAAATACCGTTTAATTGTTTTGTCTCGTAATCTGACGTTCGATCGAAGCTGGGATTTATCTGCTGTAATTAATGGTGAGTCCCGTGGTAAAAGAAAGCCAACCAATAAACCATTAATAGCATTTTTTGATCAACTTTATGAATCTGCATCTGACGAAAACTTTTCTGATGTGATTGATAGTGATGAACTATTGCGTGTTTTATGGCAAAAACCGAATAATATTCAGAATATAGAGTTTCTATCAACAATATTTGATGGTGGCAAGCGGCAATGCCCTATCAATATTCCACATAGTAATTTGGCGATGTTAGCAGTATCTCCATTTATTCGCGGTGGCAGTAAAGTAGATGCATTGGATTGGTTGAAAGACTTCACTGAAAATGAAAAACGTTATCTATTTTGCCGAAAAGAAGAATTGGATATGGCCGGCGAAGAGGCTCTGTTGGGGTGGAATTGTTACGCCTTTAATGAACACTTGGTCAATGCAGAAGAAAATGAAGAAATGGAGCAATCTCAATTTTTTGAGCATGATTTAAGCTTACATGCAAAGCTACTAGTGGTTGATGAGAATGATTACATATCAAGTTGGCATTTTGGCTCAGCTAATATGACACAGGCGGCAATAGGTGATGAACATCGTTCACCGAGAAACAGTGAGTTTATGTTGCGCTTGAGTGGTGATCGGTCTGCCATTGGTGTTGATGCTCTGATTCAACTTTGGGTGAATGAAGACAATACGGGCTTATTTATACCGCATGAATTCTCGAAGTTAGAAGATGATCGAGACGAAAAGAAAGGTCGCGCATTAAGATTATTAGAATATAAGTTAATAAATACTCATTGGCTGCTAGAGGTTGATAGCTGTAATGACGCATATCAACTGTCATTAACAACCTCGAATTCCATAGAGGTGCCTGATGGATTTGATATTCAAGTGTCGATACTTAGTGTTAATCAATTGCGGCCCTTAGCTGAACAAGTTATATGGGATAAGTTAAAGCTCTCGCAAATTAGTGCTTTATTACGTTTAGATATCCTTCAAGCCGGTGAAGTAGTTAAACAGTTGGTTACTCAAGGAGAGTTAAGCTACAACTGTGATGTAGACAGAAGTAAGGCCATTACTAACGAGCTTTTAGATAACGCCTCTCAATTCATGAGTTATATATCCATGTTGCTTCAGATAAACCCATCTAAAGAAGATTTGATGTGCAGCATATCTAATCAATCAAGTGTGGGAAGTGGAGATAATTTCTTTGCAAAAGACAGTGTGATCTTTGAAAAACTAATGAGTGCAGCAGCTACTGAGCCAGAGTTACTAGTGAGGATTAATAAGCTAAAAATGCAAATAGATGAAAAAATAATTCCTAAAGAGTTTAAAGCATTATGGTCAGTTTTCTCTCAATTGGTTGAACCTAAATCATCACCGAAAAGTAAGAATAAAAAGATGAAAAAAGGTGCGAGATGAGTGAGTTGATAAACAAAAAGCTAAACTTAGTTTTAGAGGGATTAAAGGATTTTCAGCAAGCAACTGTAAATAGAGTTGTTGATAATTATCAATCACCTGATCATAGTCATCGAGTATTAGTTGCAGACGAAGTAGGGTTGGGTAAAACTATTGTAGCAAAAGGGGTGATTGCACGTTTATTACAATCTCACTTAGCTTTACATACCGGCACTTCGTTCAGAGTAATTTATATATGCTCTAATTTGGCTTTAGCTGACGAAAATAGGCAAAAGCTTGCACTTTTTAAAGGATGTGATGCAGAACGATGGGTTAAACAACCTACCTTCGGACGTTTAGTTGAATTAGCAGCAATTAATAAGGAAACTGCTAATAATAATAAAAATATTATAGAAGTTTGCACCTTAACTCCTTCTACTTCATTTACACTCACTGCTGGCGCAGGTAATTGTCACGAAAGAGCAATTTTAGCCGTCTTACTTTCCAAGGTTTGTGGATTTTCTCAGCATGAAGATACAATTATAGCCTTATTTAAAACTAATAAAATTACCAAGGAACATCGTTGGGAAGATAAGATTTATTTGATCAAAAATGGTTTCGAATTAAATAATAAAGTTATTACTGGACTAGAGAAAAGACTGGCTGAACCATGTGATTTTGATATTTTAAAAGAGAAATTTGAAAGTCTCCAAGATTTCGGTAATTTTTTAATTAGGCATTGGATAAGAGATAAAGGTGAAACAACTGAGACAAGTAAATTTTTTAACTTATTTCGAACAGAAATTAGAAAGGTAGTAGCTCAATGTTGTGCCTCAACATTGCAAGCTGATTTATTTATTTTAGATGAGTTTCAACGCTTTCAATCGTTAACTGATGACAGTGCTGATACTGAAGAATCTCTAATAGCAAGACAAGTATTCCAGTCTGACAACGTAAATATCATCCAAAAAACCAAAGTGCTCTTGCTCTCTGCAACCCCCTTTAAAGCGATGACGACATTACATGATGAAGACAATGAAACTAGTCACCACCAGCAGTTACACAAGCTGTTGATTTTTTTGACTAAAAATGAAATTGATTTTATAACTGGCTATGAAGATAAACACAAAAATCTACACTTAGATATGCTCGCTCTTTCATCAGGTTCTGTTGATTTAAATAATATTAAAGACACCAATGCTCGTGAAGTAGAAAGTATGCTTCAAAAGTATATATGTCGAACTGAAAGAAGCCAAATAAGTAAAGGATTTGATGAATTAGTTTCCTCTATTGAGTTGTGTTGTGGCCCTGAGTTTGGAATTAATGAAGTAAAAGGGTATAGAGCTATCGAGGCTTTAAATGTTGCGTTGCCTAAAGGACGTGGAGGCGTGCAACTAATTGAATTAGCTAAATCAGCACCTTGGTGCATGTCTTTCTTACAGGGTTATGCTTTTAAAAATATTTTACTGAATAATTTACATATAGATTCAATAAGAAAATTACTAAGGAAAACTAAAGATTCAGAGCAAAAGTATGCTTGGTTATCCCGTGGTGCAATTCAAAATTATTCACTAAATGTGGAGCAGGATGCTCCTAATGCAAAAATTAAAACACTAAGCAAAATTATTTTTGAACAAAAACCTGAAAATTTATTATGGATACCACCATGTAAGCCTTATTACGGCTTTAAAGGAGTTTTTAAAAACAGTGAACACTTTAGTAAAACGTTACTATTTTCTTCCTGGGCACTGGTGCCACGAGCCTTAAGTTGTCTTTGGTCCTATGAAGCTGAGCGACGAGTATTTATAGGTAAGGGGAAAAAACCAGAATATTATTCAGATGGAAGCTCTTCTCCACTATTACGTTTTGAAGGTAAATCAACGTTAAACGTTTGGCATTTACTTTACCCATGTAAGTCAGAAAGTAAAATAATTTTTGATTCTCATGGTTTTGATGATTTATTAGAAAAACAAACTCAGCATTTTACCCAGAAATTAACCTTACTATTGGATTTTGAAAGTGATACAAAAACTTCTAACGATTGGTATTTATTGGCTCCGATATTATTAGATTTTATCGCTGGTGAACATGAATATATCCAAAATTGGTTAAATATAAGTGTAGACCGTGCTGAAAATGAAGGACGAGCTAAACACTTAAAGAAAATTGAACGATTTATTACTAATATTCCATCATTGAAACTGGGGCGAATGCCCAGTGACTTAGCCAGAGTTCTTGCTTATTCGAGCATTGCGAACCCTGCATTGTGTTCCATGAGAACGATACATAAATTATGGGGTAATGATAATGATGAAAGGACGGTGTTAAGTCACTCTATTCAGTTTGCAGAACTCACTAGTAAACTATTTAATCATGAATATTCTGTCCCTATTTTAAATCGAAATATCAAGGAATCTTTACTTGCCGGTCCCAATAATTCTCCAGGATGGTATAAAGTTCTAGTTTATTGTGCGCATGGCAATTTTCAATCAATGTTGGATGAGTATTGTCATTTACTCTCCACTTCTGGATGTAACTTGAGTGTTGCAACCGATAAGTTACATAAGGCAATGGGGATTCGTAGCTCAACTGAGAATGTCCATTTTTGGGAAGATAGCACAAAAGCTAAACGTGAGAGATCTTCATCACTACGTTGTCATTTTGCTGTTCCGTTAGGAAATCAGAAGTTAACTGAAGATAGTGGATTAAGTCGTATAGTGAGCGTTCGTGATGCTTTTAATTCTCCTTTCCGCCCATTTGTTCTCACTTCTACATCAATCGGACAAGAAGGATTAGATTTTCACTGGTACTGTCGTAGAGTTGTGCATTGGAACCTTCCAAATAATCCAATTGATATAGAACAACGTGAAGGACGTGTTAATCGATATAAATCTTTTGTTGTCAGAAAGCGTATCGCGGAGACATATTCTGTAGATTTTAACGATAACACAGATATTTGGTTTAAATTATTTGAAAAAGCAACTCAGCAAAATGAACTACGTTACAGTGACTTAGAACCTTTCTGGCTGACTCGAAAGGGAACGACTCAAATTGAACGAATTGTACCCACTTACCCAATGAGTAAAGAGGTTGCAAGATATTCTGATATAAAGAAAATTCTGGTTTTATATCGTTTAGCTTTTGGGCAACCTCGTCAGCAAGAGCTGTTAGAAAGCTTTAGTCATTGCAATACAGAATCTGAGATTTTTAAGCGGATAAAAGATTCATTGATTATACATTTGGCTCCAATGAAAATGCTTTTTGACTAGATATTTTTTATGAACAACGAATTATTTCTGCAAAAAGTAAAATCGACACCAATTATTTTTAATAATGAACATCATGAATAAATAGTAAATATTCGTAGCTAAACGGTAAGCATTAAGGGATGAAATGAAAACAGTTAAGCAATGTATAGTAGATATTTTAGCCTCACGCGATTTAGTCAGTGTGTCTGGCGATCCTTTGTATAGTTACAAGTTATCAGATATAGAGTTCCAAGGTTTGTATCAGTCGCTATCAACTAGCTTAGACGCCCATAGTATTTCAGCATTTATCCCTAACGGATTGAGTTCTAGTTGGAGTGGGGCATTTGTACTTTATGCTGCCGAATGGTGGAGAAACAAGTTCAATGGAGGTCATTGGAGTTGGGAGCCCATTTTTAGTTCACTTAATGTACCTGAGAACGATATTACCCCGAGTCAGCGTAATCAATTAATTGCTGAGGGATTTCGTTTTTGGCGCAGGCCTTTATTACGCAATGGCCAAGGTAGAATGTTTCTGGGCTCAGTTGCCATTGAGGGGGGCTTACCTTTAAAATTAATTACTGACCCTAACAGCAAGCTTTCACATTACTTTGAACAAGTGATAAAAGATTTTGGAACATTCAGCTTATCCAGTCCTAATTCTGTAGCCATTGCTGAGGCTCATGATCATTACATAGCAGCGTCTTTCCGGACTGAAGCCGTTTACTCTATTATTGGGCAAATAGCAGAAGCCATCTATCAATTGACCGAGCAATATAGCCTAGATGAACAACAAGACCCATTGTCATATTTGGATAGCATTGCGCCTAACTGGCTTGAGGTTTTACCCCTTAATATTGATACCACTATCGCTAAAGGTTTACTTGATAGTGCATTAGGGCAGGCTATTGCTGTTCAGCGTCGTCTACCTACTAGCATTCGTTTAGTGAGAAAATTAGTTAAAAAGTTTGACCAACATGCTTATGTGACTAATGAACCAAACTCGTTAAAACATCAATGGTCATATCAACTATCAATTTCCCTACGCTCTAAACTTAATGCTCAGTTCATTGCTCAACTGTTTAGTATGCAAGTTTTACCTGAGCGCTTCAGTTTATTCGCTTTAGGTAAAAAACCATTACTCTTGGCTAAGGCATTCAAGCCTAAAAATAACCCAGAGCTTTATTTACTCGATGTATTAACCACAGATTTACCGGAAGATTGGTTCGATTGTGAAATCCAATTAATGCTCCGTAATGACACAGAAAGTAGTTGGTATGCTCCATTATTAGGTGGCAGTGCACTAGATAGTGATGAACCTTGGGTGTTTACCGAAAATGGTGGCGATTGGATTCTTGCTGGTGCGGGGAACTTTAGTAGTGAAGCGACGACCGCTGTCATTGCTTTACCCAATATAAAGACTTCGAATGATTTTTTTGATAAAGACACATCTTATTATATTGAAAATGCTGAACCATTCGGTGAAGTCGACCACGATACATCTCGGACTTTATTGAAGATCAGTCAGTTAGGTTCTTTCATCTTTAATGATTATGAAGTGTTTTTGGGAAAGGAAGATAAGGGCCAATATGAGTTTGTATGGCAAGGCGAAGAACTTCCATTTCTAACGGTACCAAGTAAATGTTATCTAGGTAAACCCAAGCTATCGGCAATATCAGCACAAGGTTTACAGGTCATTCCTAATGAAAAACTCCGTTGGCATGATGTTAGCCGGGATCAGTGGCTGTCGATAGATACTTTGCCATTAGGTCAAAGTGTAGTTGCCTATTTTGATAATGGTAAATCAAAAAAGCGATTTAAATTAGCTAGCTTACCTCAAGATTTTAAGATTGAGTTTGTATCTGGTGATAAGCTTAATTACGGTAAGGTTATTATTTCATCTTCTCGGCCTCCTATGGTCGCTGTTGATTTATCAGATAATGAATCATTACATTATCAAGTTAATCAAGATTCAAACTCATTTACTGTCGAGTTGTTTAGTTCTCAAGCTCAACCACCCGCTTTATTTTCACTGTGTTTATGGTGGCAAGAAAAAGCGAAAGCGATATCAATTACATTACCTTTTCCGAGTCATGGTGTTTGTTTACTTGATAACAGGCAACAGCTGGTTAAAAAGAATAGTAATTTGTTGATTGATAAGCTGAATAATTATGAATTATATGGCTACGGTATTGAAGGCAAAATTCGTATTATTTTTACCTTAAATGCGTCTGATATCCGAGGTGCTTTTAGTCGTAGTGCCTATTTTAGTAAAGAACTTTCTTCGATTGAAGCGTTATCAAGTGGTTTATCTTTATCTACGTTTCGAGCAGATATCCAAGCACTTTTTGCATTGTCAGACAATTTAGATGCAACTTTGAATGTAACAATTATCAATTTTGGTCGTGAGTTATTTAGCTTTAAGTTATCGGCTTATATTTATGCTCTTGTGCCAGAGCGTGAAATCGGTTGTATAAAATTTATAGGTGAAGAGTGTCTCTCTCCAGTTGATTTACTGATGATCCCTTTAGACCAGCCCTCTCAAATGCCGCTTCAATTACTACTAGAATCATCAATATCGAGTTCAGAGCGTAGATGGATATTTCCTGATTCAGAGGTTGAGGCCGGTGCTTGGTTAGTTTTTTGTGAGACTCGACATTTAGGCATAAGACCACTTATGTGGAGTAAAGATTTACAATTATTGCCAGATGCTCGTAATGGTTTTGAGCTTGCTGCAAGTATTGGACAACGTTACAAGCGCATACAAGCATTTACAGATGTGGCCAAAGAACTATCGACTGATTACGCACGCCCTGAATGGGAGAATGTTAGAACGTTATTGAAATTTGAACACGTGCCATTTACCACATTTGATTTATGGCGTGGTGCCACGAAGTCACCTGAATTCATGCTAGCGCTATTACTTAAATCAAATAACAATGAAGTGGAACGAGTTTGGAGCTTGGCGAGTGAATTCCCAATGCTTTGGTATACATTGAAATTAGACTCCAGTATTAAAGTTCTAATGGCATTTTACCAACATTTACTTGAGCGTTTGGGCGATGATATGGAAGATGTTGCACAAGATAGAGTTCAGAAAAAATTGTCAGAACTGGTATCTTTTTTCCCTGGCTTTGATCCTTTTTATAATTTATTGCTCTTTAAAATTGGCTCTGTTAATCAAAAGCCTTCTTTAACTTTAGCAGACTACAGAAGTGATCTTGATAATAGCCGAAAGACTCTCTCTCAACGTAATGTTGATTCTGAATGGCCTACTATTTTTGCGGATGAAATTTTTAAATCTTTAATATATAAAGTAAATCCTCAACTTATTAAGGAGTGTTTGGCTGATGAGGGGGGATATAAAAATAATGTCATGAATGCCCCAGTGTTATTGGCTTTAGCTAGTTGTGGTCAAGCCGCGTTATTAATAACGCCTGAAGTGATACATGCCATGCGTGAATATCGTCGCTTTGATATTGAGTATTTTGATGACAGTTTTGCTTTAACACAAAAAATGATTATTGGATTAACCAAGGTCTAACCCTAGGAAAGAGTATGGAATACTTCGAGTCTATTATTGATCAACTGACTAAACGCGCTGCTAGAGCTACATTAGGTCAATTTGGTTTACGTTCTAATTCACTTCGTGAATTTTTATGGCAATCTTTTTCAAAAGCGCCGGGTAATGACGGCGCGTTCCTTGGTGATCCTGTTTTTGAAGCCACTTTTGGTTGGAAACCACATAACCAAACTATGCAAGATTTAGCTGGAGGTTTGCTTGAAACTCAAATTGTTCATGCAATGGCAAATCCGCCTAAAGAATTAAAAGAAGATTATTTATTTGATGCCAAATGGCCCCCATATGCTCATCAATATGAAGCATGGCAACACTTATTAAAAGATGAACCACGCTCCGTGATTGTAAGTAGCGGTACAGGCTCAGGTAAAACTGAATGTTTTTTAGTTCCTATATTGAATGATATTGTTAAAAGAAAAAGTAAGGCTGATGGTGTGGAGGCACTCTTTTTATATCCATTGAATGCCTTAATTAATAGCCAAAAAGATCGATTGACAGCATGGACTCAAGAACTTGGATCAAATGTTAAGTTTTGTCTATATAACGGTGAAACTAAAGAGAGTATTCCTGCATCGAAACAACGTTTGTTTCCTAATCAACAGTTATCAAGAAAGACATTAAGAGACGACCCAGCACAAATATTAGTCACTAATGCGACCATGTTGGAATATATGCTTGTTCGCCAACAAGATGAGCCCATTTTAACCAAATCTAAAGGCAAACTACGTTGGATTGTATTAGATGAAGCTCATACCTATATTGGTTCTCAAGCCGCCGAGTTATCTTTGTTATTGAGACGAGTTATGCATGGCTTTGGGGTATTACCAGAGTCTGTGCGCTTTGTTGCTACCTCTGCAACGATAGGTGGCAAAGATTCCGATAATGAACTAAAAGCATTCCTTGCCGATGTTGCAGGCATCGATGTATCGCAAGTTTATTTGGTGAAAGGGGACCGTGAGATAACTGATTTGTCTGATTTGGTGACTCCTGGTTCAATGGATTTACAATACATCAAAAATTCCTCTGCTAATGAACGTTATAGTTTATTAGAATCTATCGTTCCCTTAAGAACCCTTCGCCAACATCTGTGTATAAAAGATAACCGGCTTTCGCTTAAAGAAATTTGTAAGATTCTATCTGGAACTGCTGAGCCAATATCCGAGAAATTAGCTCTACAATGGTTAGATGTTTGTGCCTCAACATTGGGGCCTAATGGCCAAGCTTTCATTCCATTTAGATTACATTTATTTCATAGGGTATCAGGTGGCTTATGGGCTTGTTCTAATTCAAGTTGCACGATAAAACGTGGTACGGAATTAGATGTAATTGATTGGCGATTCGGCATGGTTTATATGTCGAGAAGAGAAATATGTGGCTGTGGTTCCCCAATATTTGAAATGACAAGTTGTAATGGTTGCGGTACGAGTTTGTTGTTAGCTGATGAGGCTATCGACAAAGAAACGGGTAATAGCATACTGTCGCTCACGAAACCTAATTCCAGCATAGATGATTTTGCTTTGGATATTGATCCTGATGACGCTGATTCATTCAATGAAGGCGATATTGAAGATGATGATATTCATGAACGTACCTGCATCATAGCGGATCAATCATATGATGAAACAGGGGAGTATTGGTTAAACAATAATAGTGTTCTAAAAACTGTCGCTCATGACGCTGCATTTAAAATTCATCGTGTTGAAGGTTATAGTAAATCTGGAGGTGGTGTGGCACTTCGCTGCCCTTGCTGTCAACACACAAAAATTCAGAATTTTGATTTTTATCGCCATTTCCGTAATGGCGCACCATTTATGTTATCAACAGTGATTCCTACGCTACTTGAGTTTTGTCAGGATGGAAAGAAAGAACAATTAACGGGTCCTTGGAATGGTCGACGTATGATTACGTTCACCGATAGTAGACAAGGAACCGCTAGATTTGCAGCAAAATCCCAACAGGATTCTGAAAGGCAGTTTTTACGTTCAGCATTATTCCATTTGGTTGCAGATAGAACTCTCAAAAGCGGTGAGCTTTCTGCTGATACTGAACAAAAACTAGAAAACTATAAATCTCGTCTGGCTTCATTTATTGAAGATAACGATGAAGACATGATAGAAGTGATGGAAGAGAAAATTGCTGCATTATGCAGTGAAGTTGACATTACTCTTATATGGTCAGATGTTGAGTGTGAATTAGCTAAAGAAAAAGAACTGCAGTATTGGATTAAAGATTCTTACCATCGTTTTGATGAAAATATGAGCATGGTCAAAGATCCAATTTTATTAGCAAGACTGTTACTTTTACGGGAATTTAATAGCCGCCCTAAACGCCAAAATACCCTGGAAACCCTTGGATTAATTAGGATGGAATATCCAGCCCTGAAAGATAAAGGCAATACGGCACCAAATGATTGGTATCCATTATTTGATGACAAAGATAAAGCAAAGAAAGATTGGGTTAACTTTCTAACACTATGTCTTAATTTTCATGTACGAACTATTAAAGCTATTTCTTTATCGGATGAGCAAAAACGTTGGATTGGGGCCAAATTTAATCCTGGTTTACTTATTTCCCCTATGACAGATAGCCATTTTAAGCATGTACAAAGCTGGCCTCAAGTTCGTAATGGTGTTGTTCAACCGAGATTAGTGAGGTTGTTGGCAACGGCATTCAATCTGGATCTCACTGACTTAAATGATAAAACGACAATAAATGTTATTTTGCAAGATGCATGGAATGTGTTGCAATTAAATGTTCTCACTGCAAGTGGTGATGGTTACAGACTTGAACTTGAGCATAAAGTGAGTTTTAGTCTAATTAAGGATAAATGGCAGTGTCCACATACTCAAAAAATAATAGATACACCTCTAGAGCAAATAACGCCTTATTTGAATGTTAAAGGCAACCGTCAAGACCAGATTTGTCGTTTGTTAGAAGCACCTATTTTCCCATATCCGTATGCTCGAAGACTAGAAGACGGAACTCCTGTTTCGATAGCCGAAATTAGAGCTTGGCAAGAAAAAGATGAAATCATCAAACTTCGAAAAGAAAATGCATGGTCGGACATTTCAGATCGCATTGTAGAGAGAACACCATACTTTAGAGTTGCGGAGCATTCAGCACAGCTACCTGGAAGTTTACTTCGTGATTATGAAGACAAATTTAAAAAAGGGTTTATAAATGTCTTAAGTTGTTCGACAACTATGGAGATGGGGGTTGATATTGGTGGGATAAGCGTTGTCGCGATGAATAATGCTCCACCAAACCCAGCAAATTATCTACAAAGAGCTGGACGAGCAGGTCGACGCGGTGAAACAAAATCTATTGCATTAACGCTTTGTAAGAATACACCTCATGGTGAACACGTTTTTGGGCAAACACGTTGGGCATTTGATACGCCAATTCATGTCCCTAATGTGTCATTGTCGAGTGATTATATTGTTAAGCGACATATTAACGCATTGCTTTTGTCTGTATTTTTACGGAAAAAAGCAATTAGCGAAAATAGTCTGCGTCTTAATTGCGGCAATTTTTTCCTTTCTGCACATGAAAATTGTGCCTCACAAGCTGAATTATTCGTTGACTGGTGTTTAACCCATTCGTTAGAAATTGTTGAGGTAGGTTTAGATTCTTTGTTAAAAAGAACAGGCTTACAAACCACATCTAAAATAAGTCTAGTTATGGATGTGGCTAAACAAATGAAGATCATCATTAAAAAATGGCGTGATGAATATCATATTTTAACAGAGCAAAGTGAATCAATAAAAAGTGATACAAATAGAATATCGACAGCACAAGCAGCTGTAGAGACTCAAATTCAAAGATTAGAGGGAGAGTACTTACTTTCAGAGTTAGCTCGAAAAGGTTTTTTACCCGGTTACGGCTTCCCAACGGATGTTGTATCGCTTAATAACGATAATATTGAATCTTTAATAAAACGTAAGAAACAAATTCAAGCTATTAAAGAGGCTAAGTCCGCTAGAGATACCACTTTAGAACATAGGATCGATAATCCTTATAGTGCTCGAGATTATCCATCTAGAGATTTATCTGTTGCTATTAGAGATTACGCACCAGGCAGTGAAGTTGTACTAGATGGATGTGTTTATCGGTCTGATGGTGTCATTTTAAATTGGCATAGTCCTGCAACAGCTGACCAAGTAAACGAGATCCAGTCTTTGATGTGGGCATGGCGATGTCAAGGTTGTGGTGCCAGTGGTACAAAGAGCCTTATGCCGCAAGAGTGTTCAGTTTGCAATGATGCATTGAAGCAAGAAAGCTATCATAGATATATTCAGCCAGGTAGTTTTGCTGTTGATATACGTAATAAACCCCATAATGATATTTCTCGATTGATTCATATTCCATTTCAAGATCCATGGGTTACGGTTGAGAAAGCTCAATGGGAAGATTTGAGTGTTAATCCTAGTGCTACTTATCGTTCGAGCCATGATGGTCATGTCTATTATCACAGCAGCGGATTATCAAGTTCTGGATATGCATTGTGCTTGGAATGTGGTCGTATGGAACCAATGCCTGACAATAAGGATATCTCCCCATATAAAGTCCTAGAAAACCATACAAGATTGCGTGGCGGTAAAGGAGATATTGAGCGAGAAAGTGAAAAGTTCTGTGGGGGTAATGAGCGAGATTTTTCAATTAAAGGACCAATTAAATTAGGGCATAGTACTCGAACTGATATTTTTGAATTAGTCTTGTTTAATAGCGATGGCACTGTTCTTAATAACCGCACCATAGCTAGAACATTATCTGTGTTACTAAGAAATGAGCTATCTGAAAAGTTAGGTATAAATAATAGTGAGATTGGTTGTACGATAAAACCTATCAAGTTCAAAGGCAGTGAAGCCCAAGCTATTGTGCTTTACGATTCAGCTGCCGGTGGCGCTGGTTTTTCCATTAAGGCATCTGAGTATATTGTTGATCTATTACAATTAGCCAAGAATAAAGCAACCAGTTGCCATTGCGATAAAGCCTGTCATCGTTGTCTAGTTGATTATTCTACTCAACACGCCTTAGAGTTATTGGATCGGCACGTTATTGGATCATTTCTTGATGGTGATTTCTTTCAACGGTTATCACTCCCAGATGAATATAAATACTTTGATAAAGACAATAGATTGGAACTTTTACCGATCAGCTTAGCCGTTGACCATCATTGTTCACATGATAAAAACTCTGATATCAATTTTTATTTATACAAGCAGGATTTAGATGACTTAAGTCAATGGCCACTAATCAACACTCTATATGACCGGGTAAAAGAGCAAAGGATCACTATCGTGTTGCCTTATGACATTAGCGATCTGACTATTGAACATCGAATTACGCTTTCATGGTTTGCACATCATCCAAGTATCACGATTAAAAAAATAGACTCTAGTAAACAAGCTAATGGTAAAAAGATTGTTGAAGTGATTGATGGAGATAGTGTTAGAGGTTGGTGTTTCTCAGATAGCGATCCACAGTACTTGATAACTGGAATTAATCATTCAACTGAACCATTCACTTTGTTTGAATTAGAAATGCTCGATTCAAATGAAAAAATTGGTGTTATATCAGTTTCAACAGAACTAAACGGAACTGTTAAAGAATTTGGGGCATTATTTTGGACAAAGATGTTTAAAGAGTCCTCCGTGCTCTTAAATAAAATGCAGACGAATAAAGTTAAGTCTATTGAATATTGCGACCGATACCTTGCGGCTCCATTACCTGTGAGTATTTGCCTAAATGTGATCAATGCGTTGTTAACTTATTACCCTAATAGCACAGCTAAAATCAGGACTGGTAGTTTAAAATATTCTTCTGATTTACCTCAATCCATAATGGATAATTGGAATTGTGATGCTGCCAGAAAGGAAGATATTGAAGAATGCATTCAGTTGAGTGGGACAAAGATTGAGTTTTTAACTGAATCTAAATATCACCTACCTCATGCAAGAAGTTTAAACCTTACATTTGATGATGATTCAATTGTTAAGATTTGGCTTGACCAAGGCTTCGGTTATTGGTTTGCAAATAAAATGGACCGCAATAATCGTTACCAGCAGTACTCATCCTCAACTGACTGTGCTCAAGCGATTTTGGATGGTGATTGGACCATAAAAACAGGGCAGTTTCCCACATTAATATTTTTCTCAATAGAGAATTAACTAGCATTAAAAATTTGAATCCATAGAGCATAGAGAGTTGGTTACTATTGTTCTATGGATCATTGGTAATCTAAGGTTGGTGATAAAAATTATAAATAAGTAAGAACACTTACCATTACGAGTGGTGTGATTTCTATAAAGAGTTATTAATCAATACCTTACTTGTTGGTCCGCATTTTGTACTAAGTAAGCAAATTACATAAGGAAGCCGTTGCCATGAAAAAAGTCAGAGATGTTAATTATCGAGCTATTCATACAAAAAACAGTTGGCGAAAAGCCAGCCATGAAAGTATTGCTAATGCTTTAGGCAATACGAGAGGAGCTAAAGCGCTTTTCAATGGTAAGGCTGCCATAGATTACGATAAACATGGCCAACCACTTTATGTACTTGTATGGAAAGAAGGTGAACTTAATGGATTGGTCGTTAAGTCAGATCCTAATAATGAAAATGAAATTTTAACCGTTGAAATACCCGTTCATTTAATTATTAAATATGAATTGATTGGCTCGGCACAATTTAGTGAACTTGAACAATTCTTTAAATAGAACACTGACCCTTTATCTGTGCCATTTTTATAAACAGGGATGTATGTATGCCTTTAGATTTATCTAACACATGGGTTGTCGATATTTCAGCCACAGCTTTATTCGATATGTCGGAATCTGACCTGATATTCAAAGAAACCTTTGAATCAGATCCTGATACAGCCATTCAAAAATATCGCGAGTTTATGCTTTGTGATCTTATATCTCATTTTAGTAACAAGTAAGGTAATCTTAGTTTATTTAATTTGCATACCGATTGTATAATCCAAGTGTTTTGGTTCCTCTGAAAATCAAGACGCTTACAGTCTAATAATACATGAATTTATCACAATAAAATGAGCAACGTCTCTTACCTGAATTGCTCTTTATAATAAAAGGGAACTTTATAATGAAAAATTTGATTTTGTACGTTTTCGCCTCTGTTTTACTATTCGGTTGTGGGGGGGGTAATGATACAGTGCCAGAGCCTCCAACTGAAGTCACAATATCCTCAATTGTAATCGAACCTAATGCGATCGATATAGACATTAATCAATCTCAACAATTAACCCTTATCGCACTATACAGCGACGGAACAAGCCAACAATATACTGAAGCTGTTAATTGGCTATCAGAAACACCAAGTATTGCAACAATTGACAATGCAGGTATCGTACAGGCTATTTCGGTAGGTAATACTAATATCGTTGCGACAGCCGCTGGATTTAAAAGCGTAGCATCATTAACTATTACGCCATTGCCTGAACCTGATGTTGTAATAACTGCAATCAGTATTGAACCAAACACAATCAGTTTAGATGTTGGTCAAACATCAACGCTAATGCTTATAGCTACTTATTCAGACAATACAACTAAGCAGATAACAGAAGATATTAAATGGTCTTCATCTGTACCTCACATTGTTAGTGTAGACAATGAAGGGCTTGTTACCGCAATTGATGGTGGAGAGGCAGAGATTCAAGCAAGTGTTGCTGATTATACAATCACACCCGCCATAGTTACATCTATTCCACTAATCTATTTAGACAAAAATGGTGTGACTATAAAAGCAAACTCAAGTGCTAAAATTGGTGATAGCGCAATACTAGATGGCAAAACATACACGGTAGTCGATAAAGAAACACTTTTACAAATGATTGAAAATGATGATGATGTTACAAACGTCGTCACAACTAAGTTAACAAGTTTGAGTCGCTTATTTTTAGATAAGGCAGATTTTAACCAAGATATCAGCTCATGGGACACTTCAAATGTAATATATATGTCTTGGGTATTCCGTAATGCATCTTCTTTCGATCAAAGAATTGGAGAGTGGGATACATCAAATGTAATATCTATGTCGTCAATGTTTTGGGGGGCGACATCTTTTAACCGATACATTGGCAATTGGAATACATCTAACGTAGATGATATGTTCGGAATGTTTGGTTATGCCTCAAATTTCAATCAATATATTGGCGACTGGGATACATCAAAAGTAGAAAGTATGGTCATGATGTTTACTGGTGCTCATAAATTCAATCAGGATATTCAATATTGGAACACATCAAGTGTAAAAAGTATGTCAAATATGTTTAGTTTTGATGTCACTCAACATAATGCTAAGCACTATTTTAATCAATATATAGGTGATTGGGATACTTCAAATGTCACATCAATGAACATGATGTTTGCTGGAGCTGAAGATTTTAATCAAGACATTAGCGGATGGGATACTTCAAATGTCACATCAATGGGTGGTATGTTTTATCGATCTAAAGCATTTAATCAAACAATCGGAGGATGGGATGTTGCACAAGTAACCCATATGGATGGTATGTTTAATGTCGCCATTCGTTTTAATCAAGATATTGGCAATTGGAATGTGTCTAACGTTGAAGCAATGGGATCAATGTTTGGTTTAGCTGAAGATTTTAATCAAGATATTAGCGACTGGGATGTCACAAAAGTAACCAATATGGGTGCTATGTTTAATGCTGCTAGGTCATTTAATCAAAATATTGGTGATTGGAATACATCTGAAGTGACCTTCATGGGAAGTATGTTTTCAGGTGCAACTAATTTTAATCAGGATATTGGAGGCTGGGATACATCTGAAGTAACTAACATGGGAAGTATGTTTTCCGCGGCTACTAATTTTAATCAAAATATTTCATCTTGGGATGTGAGTAAGGTTACTGATTATTATTATTTTTCTGAAAACTCAGCTTTAATTGATGCCAACAAACCTTTGTTTAAATAACTTGAGTTGTATTTGGCATAGAGCTGATTTAACAATTAACCGTTTTCAACGTCTGTAAATAAGCCTACACCTTCTAAAGGAGGGTGTAGCAGGTATTAGGCGACAATTAACTTGGCCGGTTCGCGACAACTAGCTTGTCCGGTTTTGGTAAGCTCTAGGCATACATAATTCTTGAGAGATTTATATGCCTGGAAAACCCATAAACCAACCACAG
>Ga0114916_1000174_pt1 | contig 48562 bp, 43 predicted proteins | sample MalvirAntarct_66_FD_83501 | JGI IMG/M metagenome (GOLD analysis project Ga0114916, IMG submission 83501) | Marine viral communities from the Global Malaspina Expedition - Malaspina viral metaG Antarct_66 | ecosystem: Environmental > Aquatic > Marine > Oceanic | place: West Anvers Island... | reverse complement strand
TAATCATTGTTGTCCGATAAAGAATCAAGACCGCTGCGCTGTTAGAATAAAGAATTAAGACTTGTTTGCAACTCACTGACAAACAACGATCATTTAAATTAAAATCGCACATTCCCTCTCGATAGAAACGGTTTCTAAAATGCAAGGTCTCATTTCGGAAATCTTCTAATGTCCCTTGCTTTAAATGAGTGTGTTAATTTATTATTTATTTTTATCGGACACTAATGATAAATAATATAAAAGTAAGCTAGTTCTCTGCTTTAAAGCCTACCAATTTTGCAAGGTTCAGATAGGGTACACCAAAAATTTTGAATATATTTAAGTCGTTTAAAAATTAAGACATCAAATTTCCAGCTTTATGAAAATTACATATTACGGTCACGCCTGTTTAGGGATTGAGGTTAATGAGGTTAACATTTTGGTAGATCCTTTTATTTCTGCAAATGAAAAGGCCGCACACATTGATATTGACACCTTAAAAGCCGACTATATTTTACTGACCCATGCACATCAAGATCATATTTTAGATGTGGAAGCCATTGCCAAACGTACCAATGCCATGATTGTTTCCAATTTTGAAATTGCTAGTCATTTTGAAGCGATGGGCTTTGAAGTTCACCCAATGAACCATGGTGGCTCCTGGGATTTTGAATTCGGCAATGTAAAATATGTAAATGCAATCCATACCTCATCATTTCCTGACGGCAAGTATGGCGGACAACCAGGCGGTTTTGTAATTGAAGGCGAACGGAAAAATATTTATATTGCAGGCGATACTGCCCTGACGATGGACATGAAACTCATTCCGATGTTTGTAAAGCTCGACTTGGCAATTCTACCCATTGGCGACAATTTTACCATGGGGATTGATGATGCCATTATTGCCAGCGATTTTATCCAATGTGATAAAATTATGGGCTACCATTACGATACTTTTGGCTATATTGAAATTGACCACGAAGAAGCGAAACGTAAATTCTTTGATAAGAATAAGGATTTGATGTTGCTGGAGATTGGGGAAGATATTGAACTGTAAATGTTCAGAATCTCATAACCCAATTTTAATTATCTTAACCTTCATCTCCTTATCTCATAAAAATGAACCGATTTATCACCGACATTGTTAAAACAAAAACCTATAACAAAACATTTAGGACTGTTTTTTCAATCTGTTACGTGTTGGCCGGTTTATATAGCTTTTTTTTAATTAAACACTATCCAAACCTCATTTTAAAATATGCATCTATAGTGATTCTGCTTTATGGCGTTTATTATGTAATCGCACAGTCTTTTCTGAAACCAAAATCGATCGGAATTTTAGAAATTGATAACAACGCAATCCATTTGAAATTAGGTGAAATTAATAAGGTCATCCCGTTTGATCAGCTAGAAGCTATTGTATTAAAATATTCAGGTTATGGAAGTTGGAACGCTCATTCCATTTGTGGGAATAAGAATTTTTTGCAAATTAAAGATAAAGATGATCACACACATGATCTGGAAATTCTTCTCAAAAACAGAAGTTCAAAGAACATTTTTAAGAGAATAATGAACGTTGATGAGTTATCTGAAAAATTTCGTTGGAGTAAAATGAAGCAGAGCAATTCCAAATTTTAAAAAAGCTTTAGTTTTAAGGACTATTTACCTCAATGCACGCCTCAGAATTGAAGTGGAAGTTGAAGTTGAAATTGAAATTGAAATTGAAGTTGAATTTGAAATTGAAGGACAGTACTAATTTTTGAGTTTTAAAGTGTCAAAATTCACTCCCCCACTGAAGATTGCCCACTGCCCACTGCCGACTGAGCACTGCCGACTGAAGACTGTTTACTGCCAACTGAAGACTGCCCACTGCCAACTGAAGACCGCCATTCCCTCCGTAAATCGTCACTTGATTTCCCGGTGCCATCGTGTTTCCATCCCGGAGGTTTGACTATGTATTTGATGCGATCACCTAATGATTTTTTTCCAGAAAACACATCTCTGCCCATGGCAATCCATTCATGAAACGCCACTGTTATGGGATTATGGGTGTTGATATTTGTTACCAAACCATATACGACCTTTTCCTCTTTAAGCTCTGGCTGAAATGTTCCGAAAAGTTTATCCCAGATAATAAAAATTCCAGCATGGTTCCTATCGAGATAGAGCGGATTGCTACCGTGATGCACACGGTGATGCGATGGGGTGTTCATGACAGCTTCAAACCATTGGGGCATTTTGTCAATCGCTTCCGTATGAATCCAAAATTGATAGAGTAAACTCACGGACATTTGTAAGAGGATCATTCCCGGGTGAAACCCAATTAAGGGCAGCCATAACCAAAATATAAAAGTATAAAATCCGCCAGACCAAGTTTGACGTAATGCCGTACTTAAATTATAATGTTCTGAAGAATGGTGCACCACATGAGAGGCCCAAAATAATCTGTTTTCATGAGAAATACGATGGAACCAATAATAGGCAAAATCATCCGCAAATAACAACAGGATAAAACTCCACCAAGCAAACGGGATGGTGAAAATTTTAAAATTTTCATAGATCAGCATAAACGCAAATAAAACTAATCCTTTATTTAAAAATCCTAAAAACACATTGCCAAGTCCCATACTGATTGAAGTAATGGCATCCTTGGTTTCATAAGAATTCTTGCTTTCTTTAATACTCCCATAAAGTTCCAACCCAATCGAAATAACGAAAAAGGGGATGGCATATAGAATGATATTTGGAAAATTGGGCATAGTAATGTGTGGGTTTTAAACGATGCATGGCAGGACAGGTGAGAGCTAAAAAACAATCTTTCGTACTAACAGGTACAAATCATCGCAATACCGCCGTTTCATTTCTTAAAAATACAACATTTTTTGACTATTTTTGCCGAGAATCATGACTGCAACCTACCAAAAATATTCCCTCAATTTTAAACAATCTAGTGGCACCTCTCGTGGCGTTTTAAAAACCAAAGACACCTGGTTCATTATTCTTGAAAATGACGGTAAAAAGGGCATTGGAGAATGTGGCATGTTTAGAGGTTTGTCCATTGATGACCGTCCTGATTTTGAATCGGTTTTAAGTTGGACCTGTAAGAATATTTTTTTAAGAAAAGAAGTGCTCCTGTCAAAATTGAAAGCGTTTCCGAGCATCCAATTCGGATTGGAAATGGCGTTTTTAGACTTGGAAACTGCTTCACCGTTCGAACTGTTTCCCTCCAAATTCACGAGTAACGATGCGGCAATTCCTATAAACGGATTAATTTGGATGGGCACGAAAGCATTTATGAAATCGCAGATCACATCCAAAATTGACGCAGGCTTCAATTGCATCAAACTAAAAATTGGAGCTATTGATTTCCAAACAGAGCTCGAACTTCTAAAATCCATCAGAACCCATTTTTCGGCAAATGAAATTGAATTACGTGTAGATGCCAATGGTGCTTTTAAACCAGAAGAGGCCTTGGAAAAATTAAAGCGTTTGTCCGACTATCAGTTGCATTCCATTGAACAACCTATAAAACAGGGGCAAGTGGAGGAGATGGCTAAACTTTGCGAAAGCACACCGTTGCCTATTGCTTTGGATGAAGAGCTTATTGGTATTTTTAACCTTACAGATAAATATCAATTGTTAGACACCGTAAAGCCTCAATACATCATTTTAAAACCAACATTAGTGGGTGGATTTCAAGGTTGTAACGAGTGGATTGAAGCTGCAAATTCAAACAATATTGGCCATTGGATAACTAGCGCGTTGGAAAGTAATGTTGGGTTGAATGCGATTGCTCAATGGACCTATACTTTAAATAATAACCGACCGCAAGGTCTTGGCACTGGAAGTTTGTTTACAAACAATTTTCCCAGTCCCTTAGTGGTTACACAGGGTCATTTGAAATACGATGATAACATTAATTGGAATTTTAATTTATAATTACATATGTACATAGCTCAAGCGTTTAAAGGATTACATGATTGGTGGCGGTATATTTTGGGAATCGTTATTTCCCTTGTCGGATTGGTACTGTTTTCCGTTCCGCACGCCTTAGGTGTGTTTCTCAAAAGTATGGAAGGCGGAAGCCTTGATCAGTCTAAAATGGACGATACGGCGTACCTCATGGGTTTGTTTGAACCTAATTTAAATCTCATCTTTATTTTACTTCCGTTTGCCGGCGGCTTGCTTTTTTTGCTGCTCGCTGTAAAAGGGCTTCATAAACAAACCTTTACTTCACTGACCACTGCACGACCAAAAATAGATTGGAAGCGCTTTTGGGTCATCTTTTTTGGTTGGGGAATTTTATCATCTGGTTTAGTACTTGTAGATTATATGATGTCTCCTGAAGATTATGTCTTTAATTTCAACCTACAACCCTTTTTAATCCTTTGTGTGATTGCGATTATTTTAGTGCCGATACAAACGAGTTTTGAAGAATATTTATTTAGAGGGTATATCATGCAAGGCCTTGGAGTTGTGACACGGTACAAAGTGATTCCATTAATTTTCACTTCGGTAGTATTCGGATTATTGCACATTGCCAATCCTGAAGTAGACAAACTCGGACCCATTATTATGGTGTATTATATTGGGACGGGATTGTTTTTAGGCATTATGACCTTGATGGATGATGGTTTGGAATTGGCTCTGGGTTTTCATGCCGCCAACAATTTATTTACGGCTTTATTAGTTACTGCAGATTGGACCGCTTTTCAAACCCACTCCATTTTAAAAGATTTGTCCGATCCTGAAACAGCAGGATTTACTGATGTGCTTGTACCCGTTTTTGTGATGTTTCCAATCATTCTTTTTATCCTTTCAAAAATGTACAATTGGACCGATTGGAAAGGGAAATTATTCGGTAAGGTAATAGAGCCGCCTAAAGAAAATTATAAAGTATTAGAAGAGATCGATACCATTGGTAGGGAATAAGTAACAATTATTAGCCATAGCGCACCTTGGTTGCTTAAGAAACTTTTACCTTAGCTCGCGATTAACGTTTAGATTATCATAAATAAAAATATAAAAATGACGCCAACATACGATAAAATTCATTTTAAATTTAAATTAAACGGGAACTCCTATGATGTTGAAGATCTTAAGGAAGTGGCCTATAGTTTGGTTAAAGAAGGCGCACCGTATGAAAAAGTAATGGGCGATTTCCTAATGGATTGGTTAGATGCCAAAGATCATATTAACGTGAGAACATCAGGTTCCACTGGTCAACCAAAGTTGATGAAAGTCAGTAAACAGGCCATGGTCAATTCGGCTATTGCTACTGGAAATTATTTTAATATGGAACCTGGACAAAAAGCGTTGTTGTGTTTGCCCACCCATTATATTGCCGGAAAAATGATGTTGGTGAGAGCCATGGTTTTGGGTCTGGAACTCGATTTTGTAGATCCTTCTTCACAACCTGTGTTTGATTATGGCCAAGTTTATGATTTCAGTGCCATGATTCCATTACAACTAAAAAACACTGTGGATTATATCTACAATATCAAAACTTTGATTATTGGAGGTGCATCCATCCCTCAACCACTAGAAGATGCTATTCAGGGATTGGAAACCAAAATATATGCGACCTATGGTATGACGGAAACGGTGAGCCACGTAGCGGTTAAAGCAATGAATGGTGAGCACAAAATGAACTACTTTACGGTGTTTCCTGATGTGACAATTTCTCAGGATGATAGAGGCTGTTTGATAATTGATGCGCCAAAAGTAGCTTCAGAACGTTTGGTGACCAATGATGTGGTAACGCTCCATTCAGATACTGAATTTGAACTCATTGGGCGTATAGACAATAGTATCAACTCTGGTGGGGTAAAATTGTTTCCAGAACAAATTGAAGCTAAATTGGCGGGTAAAATTAAAGAACGTTTCATCATAGCCTCAAAGCCGGATGAAACCTTAGGAGAAAAATTAATTCTCGTTTTGGAAGGCGAATCTAACACTATTGACAAAACGGTTTTTGACGGATTGGAAAAGTTTGAAATTCCCAAAGAAATTTATGCGACCCCAAAGTTTAAAGAAACTGCTACCGGAAAGATTCAGCGAAAAGGCACTTTAAAATTGCTTGGAAAAGATGTCCTGAACTAATAGAAATTTTATAGGATTACACCAGAATAAGGAGTGAAACAAATAAGTTTTGCTCCTTTTGTTTTACGCATTAATTGATGATTTTAGTGCTCATCTAATAAAGTCATATTTTATTTGTCGGATTCATCTCCGGTAAGATGAAGAAAATACATCCGTTGTCCCGTTTTTTGTAATACTTCTTGTGCTCTTGCATGCTGTTCGTCAAAAGTTTTGAGGTCGGTCCCTTTACAGATTCCGTAAGAATAATGATACTTTAAAAGTTCCAGATCCATAGCCGTGAGCTTTTTATGCGGTGAATAACAATTTGAGAAATAACTATCACAGTCGAAATCACCGATAAATTTAAAATGTCCCAGAGATTTAATAAAGAATTCCCGCATTTTAAATTGCAATAAGTCATCACGGGATTGCTCGTCTTGATCTAACCGTATGGCACCTCTATAAATTTTATTATGGCTCCAGGAGATATAATAATCAGACCTTTTATTATGATACATTCGCGGTTCGTATTCATAATCACCAGCATAATAGATGGCGTAATTGGAATCTTTAATCTTTTTCACTTCCTTAATCCGTAAAGAATCCACAGCCTCGTCAATCTGTTTTACCAACGACATAAATTCCTTTTTCGTTTTTTTGGAAACACTTTCGGAAAAGAAGATCTTGATGTCATCTTTCCAATATTTCATCGAGGTTTTGTTGCTATACTTGTTATTCTTATGTTGAAAAGCGACCTTTCTGTAATACGATAGAAATGTAGAATCTTTTGGTTCATAAGGCACTCTAACACCTTCGGGAAGTGTTTGATCTGCTAACAACACCAAAGTGTCATTTTCTATAATTCTGAAATTTAGCGTGTCACTTTTAGTCAGTGGTTTCTTGAACTGCGTTTTGTAGATGTGTATTGGCATGTACCGTTTGACAACTGAAATGGTTTGAGTTTGAGCAAGAACAACGGAGGTAAAGAACACTACGGCAATTGTTATGATAAGCTGTTTCATGAGTATGTAGTTTAGTAAAATTAGCTCAACTTAATTTTTCATTTTATAAATTGAGATCAATAATTTCAAAAAAAATGACCGTAAAATCACCGCACTGCTTCACCAGCTCTAATCTTTTTTCTGGTCAATAACGAGAATGCCAGCGCAGCGGCGAAACCGATCACTGAAAAGGCGGCCATTCCTAAAAATACATGCTGGTGCCCTAATTCTCCCGGCGAATTATCTAACAATAAGCCGATTAACGGACCAGCAAAAATATCTGGAGTATAGCCCACTACAGAAATAAATCCGACTGCAGTGCCAGTGATGACCAATGGTAAATTGGCTTCTTCCATGATGGCAAAATAAAGAACGCGGGTCGCATAAACCCCAATAGCCATAAAAATGATCGAAATGACAAAAAGGCCAATGGTAGCATCAGAGATAATTCCTGACGCAAAGAGCAGACTGCTCAGCAGCATGATAACAAACCCAATAATAATCCATAAGGAGGCGCGTGTCCTATCTGCTAAAAATCCTATCGCAACGCCAGTAACAGGACGCACATAGAGCAGGTAAGTGCCGATTTCGGCCGATTTAACGGCGTCAAATTTTAAAACATCCTTGGCGTATAGACTAAAAATATCAGTCACCTTATAGCCGACATAAGCGCATAAAATGATCAACATCATCAACCAAACGGATGAATATTTTAAAACCGCTTTAAAATTTTCTAAAGAATACACCTTATGCGGAGAACTTACTGATTCCTGAGTGTCCGATAGCGGTTTAAGGAAATAAAACACTAAGATTCCAATCAGTGATACCATTCCAGAGGAGATCCAAATCACATACTTAAAAGCGTTTTGCCGCTCTAATAGTGAGGCTGAAGATACGTCAACCGTCAGCATATAAGAAAATACTAAGACGCCTAGAGAGCCAAAGCTAGCCGCCACCAGACCTCTGCCGCCATCTAAAAATCCGAAAGCTAATCCTTGTTTGCTCTGTCCGCCCCAAACTCGGGTAGCTTTAATCATGGGAGCCCAAAACAAGAAAATGGTGGTAAAACCATAGTACCCGAAAAGTATTTTCAGGGCGGTATAGGACGGAAAGGTTGCCATGTAAATGCCACCCAATGCAGTCATAAACAAGGCAACAGCCATCAACGTTCTTGGCGCATATTTGTCGGCTAAAGAACCGCCAAAAAAGTAGGAGAGTAGTGCAACTACACCGTACACAGAAAAGCAACTGCCAAGTTCAAAATTATTGATGTTAAAGACCTCTAGAAATGTAGGTCTAAAAATTCGGGCTAAAACAAAGGAAAGCACAAAAATGGCTTCCCCTGCTAATATAAGTAATAGGATAATGTATAGTGATTGTTTAGGTTTTGTAGCCTCCATTACACCTGGAGTACCCCCATGTTGAATTTCTTTTCAATAGGAGCATGGTTGGCGGCTTCAATACCCATACTGATCCAAGTTCGTGTATCTAACGGATCAATGATGCCGTCCGTCCAAATGCGAGCTGCTGCATAATAAGGCGACACCTGATCATCATAACGGTCTTTGATCTTTTTGAAAAGTTCATCTTCCTGCTCTTTGGTAATTGTTTTACCTTTCTTTTTAAGGGAAGCGGTTTCTATTTGTAGTAATACTTTTGCGGCACTATTGCCACTCATGACCGCTAATTCGGCACTCGGCCAAGCCGCGATCAATCGTGGATCATAAGCTTTGCCACACATGGCGTAATTTCCAGCGCCATAACTGTTACCAATGATGATGGTGAATTTTGGAACCACTGAATTACTCACCGCATTCACCATTTTAGCGCCATCCTTAATAATTCCGCCGTGCTCACTTTTGCTGCCCACCATAAATCCGGTCACGTCCTGTAAAAAGACTAAGGGAATTTTTTTCTGATTGCAATTCGCAATGAAACGCGTCGATTTATCCGCGGAGTCGTTATAAATAACCCCACCAAATTGCATTTCGCCTTTGGCAGTTTTTACCAGTTGACGCTGATTGGCGACAATTCCTACGGCCCAACCATCAATTCGGGCATAGGCCGTAATGATGGTTTGTCCGTAGCCCGCTTTATATTCATCAAATTCTGAATTGTCAACCAAACGTTTGATAATCTCGTACATATCGTACTGCTCCGCACGACTTTTTGGAAGAATTCCGTAAATGTCCTCAGGATTTTCCTTTGGTTTGATGGCTTTAGCGCGGTTAAAACCCGCCTTATCATAATCGCCAATCTTGTCCATGATATTTTTAATGGTATCTAAAGCATCTTTATCATCTTTAGCTTTATAATCCGTTACTCCAGAAATTTCGCAATGGGTAGTGGCACCACCCAACGTTTCGTTATCAATGGTTTCACCAATGGCGGCCTTTACCAAATAACTTCCAGCAAGGAAGATACTTCCCGTTTTATCAACAATTAAAGCTTCATCGCTCATAATAGGCAAATAGGCACCACCGGCAACACAACTGCCCATAACTGCTGAAATTTGAGTAATTCCCATGCTGCTCATAATCGCATTATTTCTAAAAATGCGCCCGAAATGTTCCTTATCAGGAAAAATTTCGTCTTGCATAGGGAGGTACACCCCTGCAGAATCTACCAAATAAATGATGGGTAATCGGTTTTCTATCGCAATTTCTTGAGCTCGTAAATTCTTTTTTGCGGTAATCGGAAACCAAGCTCCGGCTTTAACAGTAGCATCATTAGCCACCACTAAACACTGTACGCCTCTAACATAACCCATTTTTATGACAACACCACCAGAAGGACAGCCACCGTGTTCTTCATACATGCCTTCACCTGCAAACGCGGCAATTTCAATAGATTTCGCTTTCGGATCTAATAGGTAATTGATGCGTTCCCGTGCAGTCATTTTTCCTTTGGCGTGATGTTTATCAATTCCTTTTTGTCCGCCTCCTAATTTTACCTGGGCCAAGCGTTGACGTAAAGCAGAGAGCAAGAGTTTGTTGTGATCTTCGTTTTTATTGAAGTTAAGGTCCATTCCAAATGTTTTAGTTGACGCTAAAATACGAACTTTAAAAGTTATACAAAAGAAGGAGATCGGCTTATAAATAATTAATTCCTCTATTAATTAACCTAGGTAATATATTCCTAGGTAAATAAATAAATTTAGTCTATATTTGCAACTTGAAATACTATAAAACATTATGAAGTCTAACAAAATAATTTATTACGCGTCCACAGGATTGCTAACAGCTTTATTACTCTTTTCTGCAGGGATGTATTTTTTTAACTATGACGAAGTTTCAAAAATGTTCATCAGTTTTGGTTATCCAACCTATCTCATTTATCCTTATGCTATTATAAAATTGTTAGGTCTTATTGCCTTGTGGAGTGTCAGTTTAAAAGTGGTTAAAGAATGGGCATACGCGGGTTATTTCTTTGCTTTTGTATTAGCATTTTTTGCGCATTATATGATTGGCGATGGTGAACAAATGGCTGCACTTATAGCGTTAGTTTTGTTGGTGGTTTCTTATATTTACAACAAAAAAATAGCAAATTAATATGAGGCACATCATCGCATTCGCAGGAAGTAACAGTTCAGAATCTATAAACAAACAGTTGGCTACCTATGCAGCCGGATTAGTTATCGAGGTTGATACTACTATTTTAGACCTTAATGATTTTGAATTGCCACTATTTGGAGTAGATCTTGAAAAAAAAATAGGGATCCCTGAAAATGCTCATAATTTTCTGAATCAGATTAAAAATGCAGATGGGATTATATTATCCCTTGCAGAACACAATGGCGCCTATTCCACCGCGTTTAAAAACCTATTTGACTGGATGTCTCGTGCAGAGCAGAAGACTTTTATGGGCAAACCTATGTTGTTGATGGCGGCGTCACCAGGAGGTAGAGGGGGAGCTTCTGTTTTGGCAATTGCGAAAGATCGGTTCCCGAGACATAACGCAGCAATTGTAGCAACGTTTTCATTACCAAATTTCAAAGAGAATTTTAGTGAGGGCAAAGTGACCAATAGCAGCTTAAATTCTGATTTATTAGAAGCCGTTAATGCTTTCCATGATGCGATTTTTAAGAGTGAACGGAAAGGTACAAAGGCGGCTGATATATAAAGTTATAAAACGACAATTATATCTTATCTACTGAACCATGGGTGATTTATCAAAAGAACTGAATTCTAAATTTTCCAATGCCAAAATTAAGGCAATGATCAATGTTCTGTACACCGCAAATTGGATTACAAATTTTCAGAATGAATTTTTTAAACCTTTTGGAATCTCGCCACAACAGTATAATATCCTGAAAATTTTAAAGGGAGCCAATGAGCCTTTAAAAGTACAGAGTATAAAAGACCGGATGATTGATCGTTCTCCAAATGCTACACGGTTAATGGATAAGTTATATGCCAAAGACTTGATCAAAAGATCGCCATCCTCTGAAGATAGACGTGTCGTTCTTATTGAAATTACAGAGTTAGGTAAGACCTTATTGGGCTCTATTTCGGACGATTTTAATGACGATTTGGTCAAAAATATCACCGAAGATGAAGCTCAACTATTAACCGATTTATTGGATAAAATGCGTTAGAAAGCTCAACATTCATAAGGGCTTTATTCCGGAATGCGCGCTGATGAAAGTGTTATTTGTTTAGACTGATTTTTCTTTAATAGGACTATGCCGATCGCAATCAAAACTCCGGTTCCAGCCATGGCCGCACCAACCCAATCCGCAGAGGTATACCCATATCCCATAGCGATAGGCAACCCTGCAAAATAAGCACCAGAAGCATTTCCAATATTAAAAGCACTTTGATTTAATGAAGATCCCAATGTTTCTGAACCCTTTGAAGCTTTTATGATCAGCATTTGAATAGGTGTAGAAATAGAGAACGTCACGATACCAATAATAAACGTCATCACTAAGACCATAACTTTATCGGTGGCGATTAAGGCGTTTATGGACAAACAGAGTGCCATCAACACCAAAACTAGGGTTACGGTATACAATGGGGAAAATTTCTCCGTAAGTTTGGCGCCTACAAAATTACCAATTACCATTCCTAATCCGGCCAGCACCATGGCGTAGGCCACCACATTGTTAGTATGTCCTGCCACCTCAGTAATAAGTGGGGATATGTAACTGTACCAAGCAAAAAAGCCTCCGGTTCCGATGGTGGTCAACAGGATAATCAGCCAAAGCTCTAAGCGTTTATAGATTTTAAATTCGCTTAAAAAATTAGTTTCCGATGATTTTTGCAACACAGGCATCCAGAATTTAACGCCTAAAACGGCCAGTACACCTACCGCACCGACCAATAAAAACGACATGCTCCAATCGAGATTTTTACCCAAATAGGTGCCTAATGGCACGCCCAGAAGGTTCGCAAAGGTCAGACCGCTAAACATAATGGCGATGCCCTGTGCTTCTTTGCCTTTTTTGGATAATTTACCGGCCACGACGGCACCAATTCCAAAAAAGGCACCATGCGGTAATCCGGATAAAAAACGAAGGGCAATAAATGAGTTGTATCCCGTTGCAAAAGCAGACAGTGTATTAAATACCGTAAACCATAGCATCAGCGCCATTAATACTTTATGAGCCGGCCATTTGCTCCCTAATCCGGTAAGCAGTGGCGCGCCAACTACAACGCCTAGGGCATAAGCGGAAATAAAATGTCCGGCTTCAGGGATGCTAATTTGAAATGCCTGTGCCACATCAGGCAATATCCCCATGATCACAAATTCGGTGAGTCCAATTCCAAATCCTCCAATGGCCAATGATAGTAAGGCTTTATTCATTTCGTTTTAAATTAAATGCCGTAAAAAAAGAAAGCGCAAAATTAAGCTCTAACTTACGGTTGGGAGCAGTATTTCTGAAAATAATAAGTTAAATTAGAAGTCCTTAAGAATAGTTGTGAAAAATTAGTGATCGTTTAATTTTTAAGTGCTGTTTTTGAAATATTAATAGTTTATGGGCCAAAAACTAATTTAAATTCGTCGAACCCTTAGTTGCATCGCTTTTTCATAAAATCCTTTTAAAATCCCACTTAAGGAGCATTTTTATGTTAAAATAATCGATATTTGTAATTCCCTAAAAAATGTAGATGTATGTCAATGAATAAAAATACGGTGTTGGCTTGGGCCACAACAATCATGATTATAGTTGGAGTTGCATTAATCGCACTTGGCGCATTTAGGTATGACGACGTTGCTGGGTACGGATTTGCTTCTGTAGGTATTGGCTTCTTTGCCATCGCCTGGGTGTTCAACGCACTGAAAGGACGGGTATAACGATTATAACATTACAAACTTCAGGCCCTACCAAGCATTTAGGCCATAAATGCCTAGTTACATAATATATTAACAACTAACTTATTTTGGAAATGAGCGACGACAAAAAAATAATTTTTTCGATGCGAGGTCTTACAAAGACTTTTAAAGGTGCAGATACACCTGTGTTGAAAAATATTCACTTGAGCTTCTTCTATGGAGCTAAAATTGGAATTTTAGGACTAAACGGTTCTGGAAAATCTACACTTTTAAAAATTATTGCGGGCCAGGATAAAAACTACCAGGGAGACGTCACGTTTCTACAAGATTATTCGGTAGGATTCTTAGAACAAGAACCCCAACTGGATGACGATAAAACGGTAATGGAGGTCGTGCGCGAAGGTGCTGCAGAAACTGTGGCCATCCTTGACGAATACAACAAAATCAACGACATGTTTGGTTTGGAGGAAGTCTATTCTGACGCCGATAAAATGGAGAAGTTGATGAACCGCCAAGCGGAACTTCAAGATAAAATTGACGCTTCTGATGCTTGGGAATTGGATACCAAATTAGAAATTGCCATGGATGCCTTAAGAACTCCAGATGGCGATAAGAAAATTGGTGTGCTTTCGGGTGGGGAGCGTCGCCGTGTAGCTTTATGTCGATTACTGTTACAAGAGCCAGATGTGCTACTTTTAGATGAGCCTACCAACCACTTGGACGCAGAGTCTGTGCATTGGTTAGAGCAACATTTATCACAATATAAAGGAACCATCATTGCCGTAACCCACGATAGGTATTTCTTAGATAACGTGGCAGGTTGGATTTTAGAGTTGGATAGAGGTGAAGGGATTCCGTGGAAAGGAAACTATTCTTCATGGCTAGAGCAAAAATCTACCCGAATGGCACAAGAAAGCAAAACCGCTTCTAAACGTCAAAAAACGTTGGAGCGTGAGTTGGAATGGGTACGACAAGGTGCAAAAGGCCGTCAAACCAAGCAAAAAGCACGTTTGAACAACTACGATAAATTAATGAGTCAAGATCAAAAACAACTTGACGAAAAATTAGAGATCTACATTCCAAATGGTCCACGTTTGGGAACCAACGTTATTGAAGCCGTTGGTGTCAGTAAAGGATTTGATGACAAGTTACTTTATGAAGATTTAAATTTCAACTTGCCTCAGGCAGGAATTGTTGGTGTGATTGGTCCGAATGGTGCTGGAAAAACCACCATTTTTAAAATGATCATGGGCGAGGAAACTCCTGATAAGGGCGAATTTAAGGTGGGTGACACGGCTAAAATCGCCTATGTCGATCAAAAACACTCTAATATTGATCCTGAAAAATCAATCTGGCAAAATTTCAGTGATGAACAGGAATTGGTGATGATGGGCGGTAAGCAAGTTAATTCTAGAGCCTATTTAAGCCGATTCAACTTTTCAGGAAGTGAGCAGAATAAGAAAGTGAAGCTGCTTTCCGGGGGTGAGCGGAACCGTCTACATTTGGCCATGACCTTAAAAGAAGAAGGTAACGTATTACTTTTAGATGAGCCTACTAACGACTTGGATGTGAATACATTACGAGCGTTGGAAGAAGGGCTTGAGAACTTTGCTGGGTGCGCGGTAGTGATTAGCCACGACAGATGGTTTTTAGACAGAATTTGTACGCATATTCTAGCCTTTGAAGGCAATTCGCAAGTGTATTTCTTTGAAGGAAGTTTCAGTGAATATGAAGACAATAAGAAAAAACGTTTGGGTGGTGATCTGATGCCTAAACGAATTAAGTATAAAAAATTAGTTCGCTAATTAAAAATGCCGCTCATTGAGCGGCATTTATTTTATGTAAGAATATCAAAATCATTAGTGTCCTGTAAAATAAAAATCAAACTAACATACCAATTTAAAGCCAGAGACAATACATTTAAAAAATGACACTTTGCTTTTTAGAAACTATTTCTACCGAGAGTGTTGGGGTACATTTAAATTAAATTGACATTGCTTGTCAATTAGTTGCAACAAGTATTTGTTTTTGATTCTAGAAGCGCAGCGGTTTTAATGCTTTAATTGAAAAAGTAGTATCAAAATCTTTATTTAAAGTGCCTACTTATTGTCATACAAATGACTTTCCGTAAAATCTTTATACCCTTCATCTACTTCAGCCTTAAAAGCGTCACTCTCCGTTAGCCTTTTATTTTCCGCTTTTAATTTGTACATTTTAATCACTGCTATGGCAATAAAAAACAGGAAGACTGCGGCGGTAATAAGGAGAACAACGGTGAGTTGTTCTGTACTTACCAGCAGTGGTCGATTAATAATATGTTGAATAACAGACATGACGTTTATGAAATTCGAATTGCTATGATGACCAAATATACACTTTTAATTAGTTGACTAACTGTTTCATCCTAAAAAAGTTATGAAAAAACGGTGTTTTGCGTCCGTAGCTCTGTTCAATTGACGATTACTTATACCACTCTAATTGAACCACTTCAATATCTGAATTTTCTTTATTTACCAACGCTTGAAATTGCTTCACATCGCTCATACCTTCAGTGCCTCTAAAGTGATAGGGATACACTTTTTTTGGTTTAAAGTCGAGCACGGCACTTGCCGCACTTTCAACAGTCATCGTATACGGTAAGTTCATGCACACAAAAGCGATATCAATATTCTTAAGTTGTCGCATCTCCGGAATATCTTCCGTATCGCCAGAAATGTAGATTCGTTGTTCCCCAAGATTTAGTACATACCCATTTCCTCTTCCTTTTTCATGAAATTTTAAGGCTTCGGGTCTTAAATTATACATCGGGATAGCTTCAATTGAATAATCTTTAAAATCCTTAGTATCACCATTGCTCATCACGACAACTTCTTTAACGTTAAGTTTAGGTAATTTGTCTTTTACAGCTTGCGGCACCACTAGAATTGTTGAGTCTAAGGTCATTGCTTGCAAGGTCTTCACATCTAAATGATCGCCGTGAATATCCGTAATCAGGATGTAATTTGGTTTTTCCTGCTCTACAAAAGCTTCCGCTCCTCCAACGGGATCCACATAAATGACCACATCCTAATGAGCTAAAATTAAAGTTGCATGTTCAATGGGGATGATACTTACAGAATCCACCGCGGTAGTTTTGTGCATATCATTTGCCGTTTCAGAAGCCATTTCTACAACTTTTTCAGTGCTGTTTTTACAACTTGCCGTTAAAAGGATTGCCAATATGGCGATAGGGAATAGTCGTTTCATTTTATAGGTTTTTATTTGTTTAAAGATACTGACTTTAAAAGATATTTAAGAAGTGTGTAACATATTTGTAAAATCACTACTAATAATTAAAGGAGTAATAATTTTGAAACCGATAATTTTTAACGAAATTGCTACTTACTAAAATATGTCCAACGCACTAAAATAACTTACCGTATGTCTGATGATTTTGATTTATTAGAAACCAATTCCAACGAAAAAACAGGAAAAGTAGATGTCAATTGGGGAAAAGCAATTGATACCATGAAATCTAAATTGGCTCAAGAAGAAGATCCGCAATCGCGTCAAAAAATTCTGAATGCCACGTTGGATGATGTGGTGCATATGGCCGAAAAAGACAGAACGACCTTGTTGGATGCCATCAAAGATTTAACCGATTATCAAGACGAAGTTGGAATTATATTCGAAAAATTCTCGTCTTTAAATGCAGATGAACAACGCGTTATAGACGAGGCTCAGAAAGCTTTAGAACGTGCCCGTATCGAATTGGAAGATGCACGAAACAAACCGGATACTTGGTGGAATAACTTGTGGGGACGTAAAAGTAGAATTAAAAAAGAAGAGCAAGAATTTAAAGAAGCCGAAAAAGTACGCGCAGGTGCTGATAATAAAGCCAAGGCAATGTTTCAGGAACGTATTGAAAGCGCCGATGTACAAACTTTGTTGAGCGAATTATCATTTAAAAGTCAAGCTGCAGTTTCTCGCCTAAAAAATAGAGAAGTTGAAATCAAAGAAGTGGAAGATAAACTTCAAGTGGCTATTGTTGAAGCCACTAAAAATCATACCAGAGCTTTAGAAAAAAAGAAGGAAGTAGAAGGAAAGCTCGATGAAAACTATGCGTTGTTGAGACAGGCACGTCAGGAATTGGAAGAAATTGTAGATAAACAATCTGCTGATTATGCCCAAGCCGTTGGTAAAGTCACCACGCTAGAGCAAAAAATTGAGGAGTTGGAAGGTCTTAAAAACGCCTACACTACGCTTGCGGCCAGTAAAGACAGTTTTGTGCACAAGCATAATCTGACCATTAAAGTGTTGACCTCTTTACGCAGCAATTTACAAACCCACCGTGCCAAATTAAAAAGTGATACAGAAGAGCGTCTGAAATATTATGATGGTTATGTGGTGGCGCTAAAAGCGCGTACCGATCAGGAATTTGCCGCCATATTAGAACATTTGGGAGTTAAGACCGATGAGCATATTGGCGAAACTTTAGCCTCCATGCATACCGCAAGTGCTAAAGCGCGTCAGGAAATGATGGAAAACATTCCGGTGCACGAAAAAGTGATGCAAGGTGTATACAGCAGTTATGCTGAGGCTTTACAGGAAATTCGCGCTAAAGACAGTGACATCCAAAAGAATTTTGCGGAGCGTTATGGCATTGACATGAAAGAGATTTTTGAAGATTACTATAAGGCAGATGCTACCAAACCTTCAGGAACTCCGGAGCCTAGCAAACCAACGCCTAAACCTGAAAATTCAGGCGACGAGCTGTTATCTTAAAAGTGTAGCTTAAAAGGTTGGATGTTTAATTTGGGCGTTCCCACGCAAAAAAGCGTGGTCAGGTTTTCCGCTGTATCTTTTTTCCGAAATAGAAAAAAGGATGCCGCTGCAACCCTTAACGCAACTCCAGATTGAAAATCCAATTTAGGCTTACAAAATTACACCTTCAATACTCATTTTAACAATACTAAAGTGTCCATAAATCACATTGTAACACCATTAGATTCTGCCTACCTCGATTCTAAGTCGCAGTATGTATTCTATCATAAAATGGTCGATTTTGCTTTAAAGGAATTAATTGTAACGGCGCAACAAAATCAGTTGTGTACTACGCAAGAGATAATTTTCTTTAAACAATATGCTGATTTGCTATTGTATTCTATTGAAGCCATGCGTGTCAAGTACATGTATGATGAAGAAGAACATATGAAAGTGGATTTAACCGAGTCTGGTTTTCCTAATTATTTGGAGTTCCGTTATCTCTTTAACGATTTGTCTTTAAAAGAGAATTACGTCAATAAACTCAAAGATGTCAGTGAACTTCAGGAAGAGTTTTTGGATACCTTATTGAGGAAAAAAGAACCCGTTAGCAGAACCAAATTGTTCCAAGCAGCTTCAATTGTGTACTACACATCTGTAGAACAAAAATTTATTTTCAATCGGTTTGTTCAGGGTAAGATCATAAAGGCACCCGAAGGTTCTGAAGGCGCATTTATGACCAGTTGGAGTTTCTTTGATGTGGGTTGCAACCGTCCTTTTGTGTGCTATATGTATTTCGATTTTGAAGGTACTAATATAGATTCTGTCAAAGAACTGGTATATGAAGTGCTTAAAACCACTGCAGATAGAGAAATGAATCTGGATGTAATGGCCTACGGGATTGATAGAAAATTAAAAGATATCAAACCAAAACACATCAAACGTATCGATTTAGGGCCTTTCCATAACGTATTTGCTAAAGATGAAAACCTGATTACTCATACCATATTAGAAAGTATTGCAGCAAAAGATGTGCCTTTAGAATCGTATGCCTTATCATTAAAAATTGATGACGTATCGTCCGGAGGCGAATTTTCAGAAGGCGGTTATTTTTCAAAGCAAACCTTACAACGATGGAACCAACCCGTCAATAAAAGTTACGTATTGGCCCCGCATCGCATCATTCAATTGCTGTATAGTAAAAGACCAGAAATTATGAATGGATTGGCAAAACCGCCTATTCAGATTGCGGATTTGCAGATTAGTAAAATATAAAAATTCCTTCCCTAAAAAGGGAAGGTGGATTAAATTCCAGTTAAGGAATTTAAGACGGAAGGGTTAATTAACCACCTCGTATTCAGTTTTTGCCAAAACTGAATCCACTCCTCCTTTAAAAGGAGGAGAATTAGTAATCAACATTAAAGTATAAACTCGCAGTATATTAGAACATGCAACAAAACTCCACATTCCCCATAAAACAGAACGAACTCGATATGCTTCGCGATGAAGCAGCATCGTATCTAAAAAGCATTCAATGGGAGCAAGGGCAGCGCGCCAAAAACAAAGATAAGGATGCGAAAGACGAATCAATTCTCCTGTATCTTTCGCGTGCCAACAACGGCTCTAATGTTGCAAAAACAACATCTGTTTCTAAAACCATTTTAGAGCTTAAAAAACGATTGTTGCCGGATTCTATTGCAATTCCAATATTGCTCAATCAAACCTTATATGCGGTTCAGGAAGGGTTGACGCTTGGCGTGTGGATAAAAGATAGTTATTATGATGCCTCCGGTTTGTCCAGCTTAAATGAGCGTAAAGCGTCTTTAGACAGTATGGGAAAACGGGAATACGAAAGCAAAATGCACACGGCAACGGCGTTCATGTTATTTTCGGCCGCTTACCATATTCTGCATCATCTAAAACCGTATGCTTCTGACGATTTAAGCGTGATGAAACAAAAGTTTGCGGGAATTCCTGAGATTTCCTTTTTATCACCTTTGAAAGGTGTGGCATGCATCTTATTTTATTACGATAAGTATTTGGGACATCCTGATATTATTAAAAGTGATAAAGATGTAGCCGATTTTACAGTCGTGTTTTTTGAAGCGCTGATCGATGAAATCCAAATGCGGAAATCAACTTTGGAACATCAGGAAACAATTATGGACAGAACCTATAAATTGGAGCATTCAGATTTCGCGATTTCTGGATGGAATAATGTATTCGCTGGCGCCGCCAAAAGCGTCGAGTTTAACAAAATTCAATTTGAACAGATTGTTGGTAATAAAGATGCAAAGCATTTCGCCCGCCGATTGACCGAGCGTATGTTGAGTTATGATTTTACGGCAAAGAAAAATCCGTTTCAAGAATTGGGCGGCTTTATGCCCGTATTTATGGGGTATGGAATTCCAGGAACAGGAAAAAGTATGCTCATCGCAGCCATTGCGACGCGGTTAAAAGAACATTGTGACCATTTGGAGCTACCGTTTTTATTTCATCCTATGCCAGACACCTTAATTTCAACATTTCAAGGAGGTTCTGCAGAAAAGATGGTAGAATGGATGAAACCCATGCAAGATCCTACAAAACTGATTTTTGCACCTATTGATGACGCTGAAAATAATTTACAGGAACGCACCGCGCAAGGCGTGTCCGCAGGCGTAAAGGAAGTCATCGGTGTGTTTTTAAGATATACTGAAGGCGCTTATGCGGTAAATTACGGAAATAGTGCTATCGGTTTGTTTACTAATTTACCTGAAATGTTGGATAAGGCGGTGATTTCGCGTGTGCAAGGCCGATTCAAAATTGACGGTGCACAGACGGAACACGATTTTTTAGACCAGGATCATTTATGGTGGCGTAAGTTACAACATACGATGCCTGATTTTATCAATATGAAAAATCCGGAGCACTACCAATATCTTCAAGATCAAGGTTTGGCTAAAAATATGGGAGAGATTCTCAAATCGGTGGGTAAACCATCCGAAGAGCATGTTCATGCGGTTTATGACAAGGTAGAAAGTCAATTCCAAACCAACGAGCATCAATTTTATGCCAATCTGTATAAAGAAATGCAGCGCGTGTTTCCATTCTTTTCGTCCAGGGACGTTCGGAATATCCAATCGGCCATTTCATTGCGACTTACTGATTTTGATTTGGAGAGCTCGTGGTTTGATAATCCTGAAGTATATTTTAAGCAAGATTACGACACCAAGTTTAATATGCTACAAGAATTGATGCGCGCCAATATGAAAGGACTCGATTTTTCTGAAATACGGCGTCAGGAAGTGGTGCGGTATCTAGATAATGTGGCCACAATTGCGGATACCGATTTCAAACGCCAGGTAGATTCTAGAGTTAACGACCTTAATATTGAATTGGCAGCACGTCGTCAATTCGATAGTTAAAAACAAAATCTAAATCAGACAAAATTTATAGAATGTCAGAAAACATAAAAAATATTACTATTAAAACGCTTTCTAAAGCTTGGGCAACCTTGTCAGAAATCAATTATGATTACCAATTTAAAAATGGCTCTTGGAAACGGGTATCACGAGAGAGTTATGATCGTGGGCACGGCACTGGGATTTTATTATACAATGTAGAAAAAGGAACGGTCATTCTAACCCGGCAATTTCGGATGCCAATTTATCAAACCAATAAGCACGAAGGCATGTCTATTGAAGTCTGCGCTGGCGCCATTGATGATAACGACTCACCGGAAGCTACAATTGTAAGAGAAGTGGAAGAGGAAGTCGGCTATAGAATCACCGAAGTTAAAAAAGTGATGGAAGCCTATCCTTCACCCGGAGCCTTGACCGAAAAAATGTATTTATTCGTCGCACCGTATTCTGACACTATGAAAGTAAATGATGGCGGAGGGGTTGCAGGAGAACTTGAAGAAATTGAGGTGATGGAGATACCGTTCTCAAAAGCTTTACAAATGATTGCTTCGACTGAAATTCGTGATGCGAAAACGATTATGTTGTTGCAGTATGCACAGATACATGGATTGCTGGGAGTAGAGCATAGAAAATAGAGAATAGAGAAGAGAGAAGAGAGAAGAGAGAAATTCTTTCTAAGAAACGAGAAATAGAGATTCCCACTTTCGTGGGAAATAAACATGGAAAAATTAAAAGCAGCACAATTATATAGAAATGAACTCATTCCAGTGAGCGGGAAATTGGTGGAGCGTTACAATCAGTGCCTTAAAATGTTAGGATTTACGGAAACGAAACTTACTAATTTTTCTATTGATGGTATTGGTTGGAGCCCTGAAATTGCTGAAGAGACGCAGAAAATCCATTATTTGAATAACGGTGAAGCCAATCCGAATGCCATCATCATTACGCCATTGCAAAAAGGAAAACCGGTTTATGTGCCTTTCCATACGTTCGATCGGGAAATGATGCAGCATGTGTTTAAAATTCATGGCGATAAAATCAACGATATTACCAGAGATTGCGCCATTTGCGTGCACTTTGATCAACATATTGATGCGTTTTATGAGCCTTTGGATGTCTTGAAATATGGCGATATTTCCATGACGTTTAAGCTGATCAATAATTTGGATAAAGTCCAAAAACAGCAGTTTGAGTTAATAGATAAGTTTAAACAAGGCCATAATTTTATTGATGAAGGTTTGCACCAACAGTTGTTGGAATCGGCTCAAACGTATGGCGATTTAAGACATCGAAATCTTGAGCTCCCAGAATTGTATTACACCACAGACTCGTTTTATACCAAAGCCTTTGGAGGTGTGTTCGTATTGCGCGATTTTATTTCGCCTATTGTTGTTTTTCAAGACGAAAAGTGGCATAAGGAAGCTATTAAGGATACCACTTATGATGTGTTGATCTATCATATTTCTCAGCCAGAATTGATGGATAAATTGCGTGATCATTTAATCGTCGGATACGATTTAGATGCTGCTGTAAAAACACCAAGGTATAACCGAATCAAAAAATTTATGTTCGCTCAGTATTTAAAGGACACACCACATCCTATTCAAGATATTTTGGAGGACAATGTGTTATTTAAAGGGTATTTGAATAAACTAAGTATTGAAGACCGGAAAAAAGTAATGAGTGTTGAGCTTTATCTGGACAAAATGGAAATTAGTAATCAGCATAAACTGGCCGATATTGTGGATGTAGAATTATTTGAAGCATTAAATGAACCACATTCGTCTTTACATGTCAAACATCAAGATTTAATCTGGAAATTGTTGGTCAATATCGCTCCATTGGATGTTTTATTTCTGTATTGGTATGATAAAGAGCTGTTTTATAAAAACTATGACACTTGGGATGATTCCTTGAAAGACTGGGTAATTGCAACAATTCGTAACAATATTTAAGTATTATAGACTAATTTTAAGGGAGGCGGAATGTTTAATTGAGGAAAGGCTGAATTAACTACCTCGTCTTCAGTTTCTTTACTGAAACTGAATCCACTCCTCCTTAAAAAGGAGGAGAAGTTATAAGCTTTTTAAAAAACGCAATTAATAACGATCACAAAAGTTCCTTCCCTTTATAAGGGAAGGTGGATTTAGGCTCCAAAAAGAGCCTAAAGACGGAAGGGTTATAGAATTATTAAACTTTTAAGCATTAAAAACTCGACATCATGACACTAGAAATCATCGTTTTCATTGGCTCCATTTTATTCGGAATCTTGCTGTATTGGCGGGAATCAACTGGCAACGGACTCTATCGCTTTATAAATAAATTGATGTATTCCAAAAAGCTACAAATGTCACCGGATAATCCAACGGGTTTTGTATACCAACAAAAATTTCTATTACGTCTGGTATTCATCACGATGATTTATTTGGTTGGAATCCTCATCGCTCGATTTTTAATTCCGATAGATATAGCAACAATTTCAGTATTCGCTTCAAGTATTGTAGGAACGCTTATTGGGACTTACATTGGCGGTTTTGTGCTGAAATCTGAAAAAGTAATAGATGCCCATAGTGATTCCATTGAAGAAAAATTTGATCATGCTATAGATCAAGGGCGCGGTTTTATTCAGGATATCACGTCTAGAGAACCAAAAGTAGTGGAAGAAGCTAAAAAGGAAATCGAAGAAAATCATGTTGAACCTAAGAAGAGTGCCCGAGAGCGATTGAAGGACAAAGGGCTGATGTAGATAGGTGTGAGGTTTGAGGACTGAGGTTTGAGGACTGAGGTTTGAATTTGATGTTTTAATAAGTTTAATAATAGAACAGCGTAATTATGATAACGAATTATTGGAATAGAGGTAGTAGACAAAAAACAATCACCATCGTTGTTGCTTTGATTTTGGTGCTATTATTGTTTTTTCTTCGAGATGATTACCAACCATTTTTACTATGGATAAGAAAATATATTTTCCTCATTCTCGTGATTGGTTTGGTGTTGTTTTTTGGCTTGCGAAGCTTTAGAAACTCTGCAAGCGTAGGACGTCGCATCATGATTCTTGTCTTGCTATTACTCTTTTTCGGGTTGCTGTATGTCATTGGCGGACATTTTAAAATGTACGATTATGTGAAAACCTACAATGTGTTCAATAACTTGAATAAGGTTCAAATAAACGAATTGCCGCTTACCCAAAATGAACGCATTCAGCCATTGCGTAATATCTTTTCAATGGCGAATGAATCGGTTGGGGAGACCAAAGATGTGTCTCTACCGCATTTGGTAAGGGTTGATGGTGAAAACAAATGGACTATGGCCATTCAGCCATCAGAGAAATACACCATGCAGCAAATCAGTGAAAATACGGAGGAGGTTTTTGCGGTATCCAGTACATCGCCGTTTCCTAGATTTTCTAATGAAAACCGTATTCCAGTAACCTTTTCAATTGGCGAATCACTTAAATTCAGTAGAAACACTTATAATGCCGTGGTGCAACGCTTCAATATTTGGCAATTGTTTACCATGGAACCTGGCGATACATTTTATATGAAAAATGATTCCGGTAAATGGGTGGAAGTCGTGAGCCTAATCAAATGGAAAGGCTACTTTTTCCCTTACCCAACCTTTGGTGGCGTAATGATAATCGATAGCGGCGAACACGATTTTAATGATTATATAGAGCGGGTTTTAATTGGAAAAGGAACTTATGTCAGCCCTCAGAATATGAAAAATTACCCATTTTTAACCAAACAGAACACGTTATCTGAAAAAGTATCTCGATTACAAGCCGAGTCTTTAAAATTTTTAGGCGGATTTACGGATCCATTACCATGGAAAATGGAAACTGCTGTGAAAATTCCAGATTTACCAGAAGACCAAAATCAGCAGCCTTTTGTTACCGATTTTGATTTTTCATCTGTGGATTCCAAAGCTTATAACGGCTTGTACCATTGGTTTGGATTGGAGCCTATTGGAGAAGAGCGTACAAGTTTGACTTATAGTGTTTTTGTGCCTGCAGATGGCACCGATAAGTTGTTTTATTATGATCATGCTGCCAAGAAACAAGGCTATGCAGGAGTTTCAGCAATGCCTTTAAAAATAATCGAATCTCGTAAGGAATATGATTGGTCGGTTAATAAGCCAGTAGAGTTCAGACCTTATATAAAAGATATCGCCGGTCGCAGACGAATGTTTTTCTTAGGAACGGTCTCTGCCGTAAAAGATGGTTCTGCAAAGTTTGATGGATCAGCAACTCCTGATTTGGCGTTGGTGGATAGCGAGTATCGCGACGTGATTTGGATTGATGTCAAACGACCAAGCACATGGGATAAAACCGTATACGATCAGCTCAATGAAGCTTGGCGAGCAAGTGAGGGGATAGGATATTTTTATGAAAATGAAAACCGAACCTCCGATTTAGACTTGATGCAGCGGGAAATGGATTCTATCAGGTCGATTCCAAAGGTTAATGCTAATGCTCAAGAAATAGAAAAGTTACAACGTAGAATTGATTCTTTGAATGCGGTTGGGAATTAATTGAGAATTTGACATTCCGAATTACTTTTTGTCATTCCAATTTCACTTTTGTCATTCCGACGATAGGAGGAATCCCATAACGGCGCATCCAAGTAGCTTTGGATTATGATTATGAGATGTCTCATTACATTCGACATGACAAACCAGGCTTATTGTCATTCCGGCTGAGTTTTGTCATTCCGACGATAGGGAGGAATCCCATAACGGCGCATCCTAGTAGCCTTGAATTATGATTATGCGATGTCTCATTGCATTCGACATGACAAAACAGGCTTATTGTCATTCCAACGACGAGTTTGTCATTCCGACGCTAGGAGGAATCTCATAACAGTGCAATCGTGGACTATGATTATGAGATGTCTCATTACATTCGACATGACAAAGGAGTTTCATTGTCATTCCGTCTCAGTTTTGTCATTCCGACGATAGGAGGAATCCCATAACGGCGCATCCAAGTAGCCTTGGATTCTGATTATGAGATGTCTCATTGCATTCGACATGACAAAGCAGGCTCATCACAAAACTAAAAACACACTACCCAAACCGCTTCTGTAAATCCGCAACGACTGTCTCAATCTGCGCATTTTTGTTTTTGCGCTCCAATAATATTGGTGGCGCTTGCCTCACTTCACAATCGGAAATCGCACAACGTTCACATGTCACGCCAACCTTTGTGGTTTTGATTTTAGGGTCATCTAAAAAGGCTATTTTGCGTTGTAATTGTTTATTAATCAATAATCCGATGCTTATACTTCTATACTGGTTATCTCTAAAAGGATCTTTTGTAGCGGATGATAACAGTAAATATTTCATATTGTCATCAGGATAATCCGATATCTGAAGATCAAAAACATGATCTTCTTTGGTACGGCTTATGGTTTTTAAAACTCTTAAAGAGACCCAACGGCGACAATAATGTTCGTTAGTTTCATTGGCGCGTGGCGAGTGTTGGTGCGATAAATGCAATTCTTTTTTAAGGTGAAATCGTTCACTTCCTGCACGATGTGTAAAGCGTAAGAAGAATAAATCTTGAATATTAAACTCTTTAGGAAGCACATTGGTCAAGCGTTGATAAAAGGATTCTGGTGACGCGTTATAGGAATTTAAAATTTCTAAAAACAAGTGCTCATCAAACGTCTCTTTTTCAAATAACGTAGTGAGTTGTTCGGTTATGCTGGCTTTAGGTAAAATTAAAGCGCCAGCAAAATACGAGGCATAAAAATTATTCAATACCTGATCAAAGTTTTCAAATTTAATCCACGAAAAGGTGTAAAGTCGTTCTTTGTATTGCAGAAAATTATAAGCCAATTCTTTGGCGTAAATGAACGTCCGCTGCGCATCATCCATTTGATTAGCGAGCAAAAGCGTCTTCGTTTTTGGTACAAATACAGAACGTAACGAATCTAATGCCTGATGTTTGTCTAATTCCGTTTCATTAAATACATAACCGTATTCCTCAATTAGAATTTCCTTTAATTCATCAGAATCGATCGGTTTGGTTAAATCTATTTGATAAGCCTTGGCGAATTTCAAAACGGCCTGTTCAATTTCTTCAAAATAATTATGGTTCGCCTGTTGGAAAGATCGTACAGAGGCTAAATAGAAACTCTCCCGACTAAAATTGTAATTCTGGGCGATTTCAATAATGGTACTTATAAACGCATTCACCTTTGCTGGCGCATTGGAAACGATATCAATGAGGGTGCTTTCTTGGATTCCAAAAAGGTCTAATGGAATTTCTTTTAGAATTTTAGATTTTAAAATATCGCCAATAGGGGCCAAGTTTTTATCCAATTTCAAAGACACCATTTGGTCATATGGCACTTCCAATTTGTCTGAAAGCATCGAAATTTTATCCGGTTTCGGATATTTTTTGCCCTTTTCAATTTCGTTCAAATAGGACTTCGATAAGCCCGATAATTTAGACAAGCCAAACAGGGACAAATTCTTTTCTGTCCTGATCTGCTTGAGTTTCAACCCGAATATAAGTTTAATGTAGTCTTCTTCCATAATCACAAATATAATCGTTTTTTGCGAATAACTATTTTTAGCGAATTTATTAAATTAGCGAACGTTCGCTTGTTTTTTTAAAAAGTTATTTCTATCATTGTACTATCAAAACGACAACATCATGGAAAACAACATTTTAAGCGTGCCGAAAATTCAATATTCAAAGGAGGTAAAAAACTACTATCCTGAAATCTTAACAGATAAAGCACTAGAATTTTTGTCCGCTTTGCACGAAGAATTTAACCATCGTCGCTTAGAATTGCTGAAATCTAGAGAAAAACAGCAACACGTATTCGACACAGGTGCATTTCCGGATTTCCCTGCAGAAACTAAAACTATCAGAGAAGGCGATTGGACAGCGGGTACTATTCCGCAAGATTTATTGGATAGACGGGTGGAGATTACAGGTCCTGTGGACAGAAAAATGGTGATCAATGCACTTAATTCTGGAGCAAAAACATTTATGGCCGATTTGGAAGATAGCAATGCTCCAACTTGGAAAAATGCTATTGAAGGGCAACAAAATCTGATTGACGCCAATAAAAGAACCATTTCGCTTCACGATGCTAAACGCAACAAATCGTATCAATTGAATGACAATCCGGCGGTACTGTTAGTGCGCCCTCGAGGTTTGCATCTTAACGAACGTCACATTTTAATCAATAAGGAAGTAACCTCTGGAAGTTTAGTTGATTTTGGATTGTATGTATTTCACAATACAAGAACGCTATTGGATAATAATACAGCGCCCTATTTTTACCTACCAAAATTGGAACATTATACGGAAGCCAGATGGTGGAACGATGTATTTGAATTTGCTCAAGAGTATTTAGGAGTTCCAAAGGGAACCTTTAAAGCGACGGTTTTGATCGAAACCATCACTGCAAGTTTTCAGTTGGATGAAATCATCTACGAACTAAAGGATCATATTGTTGGCCTAAACTGTGGTCGTTGGGATTATATCTTTTCCTATATCAAGAAATTTAGAAATCACGAGAATTTCATCGTGCCCAATCGCGATCAGGTAACCATGGCAACGCCTTTTATGGCCGCGTATTCAAAATTGGTGATTCAGCGTTGCCACAAGCGTGGCATCCATGCCATTGGCGGAATGGCGGCTCAAATCCCGATAAAAAACAACCCTGAAGCTAATAAAGCAGCCTTGGAAAAGGTGCGAGTGGATAAGGAACGCGAAGTGAAAAACGGTCATGACGGCACTTGGGTGGCACATCCAGCATTGGTAGAAGTGGCGATGAAAGAATTTGACAAACATATGCCAACGCCTCATCAATATCATGTGACCCGAGAGGATGTTTCAATTACCAAAGAAGATTTAGTAGAGCTTCCAAAAGGTACTGTAACTGAGGAAGGGGTGAGAAAAAACATCAATGTGGGACTTTTATATACAGAGGCTTGGTTGCGAGGTCATGGTGCCGTAGCGCTCTATAATTTAATGGAAGATGCTGCAACCGCTGAAATTTCTAGAACACAAGTTTGGCAATGGCTGAAAAATGAAGTCGTTTTAGAAGATGGACGCCGCTTTACCAGAGCCCTTTACGATACCATTTTTGATGATGAAGTTGAAAAACTCATTAGAGAACATGGAGAGGACAACCTTAAAGACACCAAATTCGACCTAGCCATAGAACTGTTTGACAACCTAGTGACTAATGACCAATTTGAAGAGTTTTTAACCTTGCCAGCATATCAATACATCTAAAAAAATAAAAAAAAATGTCTCGCAACTACGGGAATAGTGTACGAGACGTAATTATCAAAATCTAGAAAAACCTTAATAATCAAACACAAAATTATGAAAAATTTAGCACAAAGTAATTATAGTTCAGCTTTAGAAACTGTAAGGAACCTTAAAGCAAAGTATGGATCGACTTGGAATGCTATAAATCCTGAAAACGCTGCGAGAATGGTCACTCAAAACCGTTTTAAAACAGGCTTGGATATCGCTAAATATACCGCCGCTATTATGAGACAGGATATGGCTGATTATGATGCAGATGCTTCTAACTACACCCAGTCTTTAGGTTGCTGGCATGGGTTTGTGGCGCAGCAAAATATGATTGCGGTTAAGAAGCATCATCAAACTACCAAAAAACGCTATTTATACCTTTCAGGATGGATGGTGGCCGCGTTGCGTTCAGAATTCGGACCCTTGCCAGATCAATCCATGCACGAAAAAACCGCTGTTCCATCTTTGATTGCTGAGATTTATGATTTCTTGAGACAGGCGGATGCTATTGAATTGAACGATTTATTCCGCAGACTTGAAAATGGTGAGGATGTTCAGGATCAAATCGATAATTTTGAAACACACATCGTTCCTATCATTGCAGATATTGATGCTGGATTTGGAAATGAAGAGGCTACTTATTTGTTGACCAAGAAAATGGTTGAAGCTGGTGCTTGTGCTATACAGATTGAAAATCAGGTGTCTGATGCTAAACAATGTGGCCATCAGGATGGAAAAGTGACCGTACCGCATGAAGATTTTATAGCCAAATTAAATGCTATCAGATATGCCTTTTTAGAATTAGGAGTGGATGACGGCATTATCGTAGCACGTACAGATTCTGAAGGTGCAAGTCTGACCCAAAAATTACCGGTTAGTACGGAACCTGGCGATTTGGCGTCACAATATTTAGCGTTCGTTGAAGCCGAAGAAATTGATATTAAAGATGCCAAAGAAGATGATGTGCTTTTAAAAAGAGACGGAAAATTAGTGCGTCCTGTGAGATTGCCAAATGGCCTATACCAATTTAAGGACGGTTCTAATATTGATCGTGTGGTGTTAGATTGTGTAACGAGTCTTCAAAATGGAGCCGATTTATTATGGATTGAAACGCCAACGCCAAACGTGAAGCAAATTGCGCATATGGTGAACAGAATAAAAGCCGTGGTGCCAAATGCCAAATTGGTGTATAACAATTCGCCTTCATTCAACTGGACTTTAAATTTCCGTAATCAAGCCTATGATGAAATGCTTGCCGAAGGCGAAAATATGACAAGTTATGATAGAAACAACTTAATGGATGTGGCCTATGATGGATCTGAATTGTGCTATCGTGCAGATCAGAACATAAAAACCTTTCAGATGGATAGTGCTAAAGAGGCCGGTATTTTCCACCATTTGATTACGTTACCTACCTATCATACAACAGCGTTGCATATGAATGATTTAACCGAGGGATACTTTGGAGAAGAAGGCATGTTGGCTTATGTAAGAGGCGTTCAGAGGCAAGAAATCCGTAAAGGTGTTGCTTGTGTAAAGCACCAACGTATGGCAGGATCCAACCTTGGAGACGATCATAAAACATTTTTTGCAGGTGATAAGGCTTTAAAAGCGGATGGCGAAAAGAATACGTCAAATCAGTTTGAGGCCGTTGCGGAAGATACTGTTGTTGAGCCAACATTAAGTGTTGTCGCTTAATAACAAATCACTAAATTGTATCATAAAAAACTCCAGATTAATTTCTGGAGTTTTTGGTTAAGTAAAATCTGAATTTATTAATTCCTAATGCTCATTCAAGTTTAGTATCATTTTAATATCACTGCGTTTATAAACACAATTGGGCTCCATAGGGACTTCCATAAAACCATATTTTTTATAAATGTAAATGGCGTTTTCAAGCTTGGTGCTGGAATAGAGGAGAAGCGAGTTAAATCTGTTCGCTTTAGCAAACTCAATACAATGCTGCATCAATTGCTGTCCTATTTTATAGCCTCTATGTTCCGGAGATACGGCCATTTTAGTAAGTTCAAAAACATCACCATCTTCAGTGGGCTTTAAGGCTACAGTTCCCACAATTTCCTCATGAAGTTTTGCGAAGAAAATATAACCACCCTTTTCAATGATGTATTCTTCAGGCTTGCTCAACACGTCTTCATCAAAAGCTTCTACGACAAAAAACTTTTTGAGCCATTCCGTATTAAGCCTATAAAAATCCTTCGCGTAGGCTTTATCAAAAGGAATAATTTCAATCCTCATAATAATGTGGTATAGCCTATTAAAAAAGCGGTCAATAAAGAAAATAACATGGTCAAGATGGCCAAACTCTTGCTTTCGGTCCTTTTGGAAATGCCCCGAAAAATGACAATCAACGGAATAAAAGCGCCGACACTAAAAATGAAAATGGTTATCATTTCCATAGTATCCTTAAAGTTGTTGTTGCTATCTGCTCTATCGAACATCACATTTATTAATAACAAATATAATAGCACAATGACACTGCCAATAAATATCCATAAGTCCATTCGGTATTGTCTATTTGTTTTCATAAATAGATTGATTTGCCCTTATAAAATCAGTGATCAGATAGGTGATCAATTTCCCAACAATGACTTCGGTATCTGCTGTAGGAGCTGCTTCACAAATGTGCAAGTAGGCCGCATTTTCGTGAGTGCCAAAATAAGTTACAAAAGCGCGAGCTTTTTTAACGCTAAAACCACTCGGAGTGATGGCACTACTTGGGATGTACTTAATGGCATCGCAATCTACTTCCACACCAAACACCTTCTCCGTAACATGCTTTGCTGCACGTTCCAATTCTGATTTAAACTTTTTGTCCTTTCTAATGGTAATGGCTTCAAAGGTATTATACTTTAAAGCCTTGAATTTGTCCAAGGTTTTAAAAATTAAATGCGATGTATAGTTTTCGTGCAGTCCAAAGATAAAATAGTTTTTTAGGAAGCCTTCGGCGTAAGCATAACTAAATCCGTTGCCACTATGTCGTCCTTCTTCTTTTCTAAAATCAGAATGGGCATCAAAATTGACCACGTTAATCGGTTTTTTATGCGCCAAAGAGGTGCCCTTAATATTGCCGTAAGCGTTATTATGTCCGCCGCCAACAATTATCGGTTTTTTACCTGCACTGACAATGGTGTGGACCAACTCCGTAACGTGGCGGTCAATTTTTTCCGTAAGTTTTCTGGCTTTAGCAATATTCTTATCGGAATTGTCGAGATGGTCAATCTTTTCCATCTCCTTTGAAAAATCTAAATGACCAAGCACCAAAACCTTGCTAGCCTTGGTATGTACGTTACTTTGAATGTTCAGCAAGACCTTTAAAGTGGCTTCCCAAGCTTTAGCCGTGCCTCGGTGTCCATAGTTAGCAAAGACACCTATATCTTCGGGAATTCCGAATATAACGTAGGCAACGTCTAAAGTTCTTAAAGATTCGTATATATTGGTAGTGTTAGAAAGAAGTTTAATATGCTCTCCAAATTTAGATTCATTTGGTCTTTTTTTCAAGAACGTGTCTAAATCGTTTATATTAAATAGAACAAGTTTGTTCATTGTGAAGTTTAATTTTAAATTTGAAGTATTAAAAATACATTATTATTTATTTCTATCATTAAAAACAGAGTATAACCAGTGTTAATTTAAGTATCAATAACTAAAATCAAAACTTATGGAAAGTTCAACTAGTAACAATAGTAACAAAAATACCGGATTAAAAATTGCTTTAGGCATCTTATTGGCCTTGTTTATCGGGACAGGATTCTACACCTCGAAACTATACAATGAGAAAAAAGAAAATGAAGCCACATTGACCAAGGAGAAACAATTGGTCATGACGGATTTAAATAATATGGCCAAGCAATATGATATTGCCATTGGTGAGAATAAAGTAGCAAACGAAGATTTGATTGACGCGAGAAATAGAATTCAAAATTTAATGGATTCTTTAAAAATTTCTCAGAATAGTGTCAACAGCTTATGGAATTATAAAAAGAAATATTTGTCATTGCAAGAAGAGATGAATGTACTCTTAACTGAAAACGATAAGTTAAAAATCGAAAACTCCTTATTGGCAAATTCATTGGACAGTACCAATGTGAAATTGGCAGAACGCAATATGTTTACGGATTCCTTATTGGTTCAGAATACGGAATTGGCTTCAGTAGTTGAAAGTGCAGCAGTTTTACAAACGGTAGGATTAAAAGCCTTTGGCGTGATTGAAAGAAGCTCAGGAAAGTTAATCCCAACTGAAAGAGCGCGTCGTAGTGATAAAATCAGAATCTGTTATACCGTGGCAAAAAACACTCTAGTGGGTGCAGGCGATAAGGAATTGTATGTACAAGTATTGGATCCAAAGGACAACGTTTTAGGAGCCAATGAGCAAATTCAATTTGGTGACACTGTTTTAAACTATAGTATTGTTAGTAAATTTAACTACGAAAACAGAAATTTAAACATCTGTGAGTTTGTGTCCCCAAGAGGCGAATTTGCTGAAGGACGTTATACGGTTAATGTTTATAACAAAAAAGAACTTGTATCGAGTACTGAGTTTACTTTAGAGTAAGCGCTAACTACATTATTTAAAAACCCGAAAGTCATATGGCTTTCGGGTTTTTTTATGGCGTTTTATATTGATTTTGAAATGTTTAGCTTGTAGTACTACACTTATTTTTTTAGAATTTTTCCTCTAACAATAACGGTGTCAATTAAATTGTCGCCAAATGCGTAGGGAAGATTGTTATAACTCGCTATTTCTTTGGTGATGATGATATTTGCTTTTTTGCCTCTACAGATGCTGCCGTATTGATTAGATAAGCCCATGGCATAAGCCCCATTGATGGTGGCAGCATTTATAGCTTCCTCGGGAGTCATCCTGAGTTTGATACAGGCGGTGCTGACCACGAAGTTCATGTTGCCGCTTGGTGTAGACCCCGGATTATAATCAGTAGCCAAAGCCAATGGAAGGCCTGCATCAATTATTTGTCGTGCTGGCGAATAAGGGATGCTCAAAAAATAAGAACAGGAGGGAAGCGCCACCGGCATTGTATCACTGCCTTTTAAGGCTTCAATATCCTCTGGCCTCATTTCTTCCAAATGATCTACAGAACGGGCCTCGTGTTTTACGGCAAGCTCAACGCCTCCAAAAGCATTAAATTGATTCACGTGAATTTTCGGAGTCATGCCGTGTGCTGTTCCAGCGGCTAAAATACGATCGGTGTCTTCCAAATCGAAATAGCCTTTTTCACAAAACACATCTACATAATCAGCAAGTTTTGCTTTGGCAACCTCAGGAATCATTTCGGACACGATAAGATCTACATATTTTGTTTTGTCAGCTTTATACGCTTTCGGAACCGCATGGGCCGCGAGTAAAGTAGTTTTTATGGCTGCTAAAGATTCTTTCTTTAAGCGTTTTATGACGCGAAGCATTTTCATCTCAGCTTCAACCGTTAGGCCATACCCAGATTTTATTTCAATAGCGCCTGTGCCCAATTGCATCACCCTGTTTAAACGTACCAAGGATTGTTGATAGAGTTCTTCTTCTGAGGTGTTTTGCAAGACTTCAGCAGAATTAAGGATGCCGCCGCCACGTTCGGCAATTTCTTCATAAGTTAAACCGTTGATACGGTCGACAAACTCCTGCGATCGGTCTCCGGCATACACAATATGGGTATGGGAATCACACCAGGCCGGAAGTACAATTTTTCCTGTAGCGTCGATAACCTCTTCGGCCTGATACTCTGTATATTCTGACATCGGACCGTATTCTACAATAGTATCATTTTCAATGATAAGATATGCGTTTTTGAGCGTGGGAAGTGTTTTCATGTCTTCACCTTTAACAATGGTCACGTTGGTTTCTCTAACTTGAAGCAGTTCCTTGATATTTTTGATGAGTATGGACATAGTGTGAAATTGAAATTGAAATTGAAATTGAACTTGAACTTGAACTTGAAAAAAAATGAAATAAAAAAAAGCAAGTTATTAAATTTAACTTGCTTTTTATAGGATTGGATTCGCTTTATAACTTTTGAAGCGTTCTTATTTTAGTCCGCCAACCATCTCTTCAGGTTTTACCCATTCGTCATAGTCTTCTGCAGTGACGTAGCCTAAATTGACCGCTTCCTGTTTTAAAGTTGTGCCATTTTTATGTGCCGTATTGGCGATTTCAGCAGCTTTGTAATATCCAATTTTAGTATTTAATGCCGTCACCAACATTAATGAATTATTCAAAAGGTGTTTGATTACGTCGTGATTCGGCTCAATGCCTTGCGCACAATGCTCATCAAAACTTCTGCAGGCATCACCTAAAAGTTGCGCAGATTGTAAAACGTTAGCAGCCATCATTGGTTTAAAAACGTTCAATTCATAATGGCCTTGTGTGCCACCAACGGTTACGGCAACGTCATTCCCCATGACTTGTGCACACACCATAGTTAACGCCTCGCATTGGGTTGGATTCACTTTTCCAGGCATGATAGAGCTTCCAGGTTCATTTGCAGGTATGATGATTTCGCCAATACCACTTCTTGGGCCAGAAGCCATCATACGGATGTCATTGGCAATCTTATTTAAACTGACAGCCAATTGTTTCAAAGCACCGTGTGTTTCAACCAAAGCGTCATGAGCAGCTAGTGCCTCAAATTTATTAGGAGCCGTTACAAAGGGTAATTCCGTAAATTTCGCAATATATTCCGCTACAAGTTTACTATACCCTTTTGGGGTGTTTAAGCCAGTACCTACGGCCGTTCCTCCTAAAGCCACTTCACTTAAGTGGGGTAAGGTATTTTGTAATGTTTTTAAACCATAGTCCAATTGTGCCACGTAACCTGAAATTTCTTGACCCAAGGTAATTGGTGTGGCATCCATTAAATGTGTACGTCCAATTTTGACAACATCCTTAAATTCGCCAGCTTTGTTATGAAGCGTGTTACGGAGTTGAATGACCCCTTGAATGGTATTTTCTACTACTTTTTTATAAATAGCGATATGCATTCCCGTAGGAAACGTATCGTTAGATGATTGCGATTTGTTAACGTCATCATTGGCTTTAATAACAGGCTCATCATCACCAATTTTCTTGTCTGCCAATTGCTGTGCTCTATTGGCAATCACTTCATTCACGTTCATGTTACTTTGTGTACCAGAACCCGTCTGCCAAATTACCAGTGGAAATTGGTCATCATGTTTTCCTTCTAAAATCTCGTCACAGACTTGAGCAATCAAGTCGCGCTTTTCTTCAGGTAAAACTCCTAATTCGCAGTTGGTAAACGCAGCTGCTTTTTTAAGATAAGCAAAACCATGAATGATTTCTAAAGGCATGGATGCAGACGCCCCAATTTTAAAATTATTTCGGGAACGTTCAGTTTGTGCGCCCCAAAGTTTATCTGCAGGGACCTTAACATCTCCCATTGTGTCTTTTTCAATTCTGTATTCCATAATTCTTTGATGATTAATTACCACACAAAGTTAAGATTTTGAGGACGATTAAAGAATTGTTTTGAAGGTTTAAATTTTATGAATTGCACACATTAGTTTGATGATTCATAAGAGGAAAAGATACTGTGTTCAATCTAAGAATGAATATATCTGACGTATTTGATAATATATCTGATACCTCCGAGTCAGCCTATAATTAACAATTCTTTCATATATGGCCTTGGCAATTATACTTACCTTTAGATATATTAATTACTAAAAACACTATTTTTATGAAAACGATTCGATTAGGTGATGAAGCTCCAAATTTTACAGCCGAAACAACGGAAGGCGAAATAAACTTTCATGAGTGGCTAGGAGATAGCTGGGGTATTTTATTTTCCCATCCTGCAGATTATACGCCCGTATGTACTACTGAACTTGGTGCCGTGGCGAAGTACAAAGAAGAATTTGATAAACGGAATACCAAGGTTATTGCCCTAAGTGTTGACGGTTTAGAATCTCATAAGGATTGGATTAAGGACATTAACACTACTCAAAATACCACCGTAAACTTCCCGATTATTGCAGATGAAGATCACAAGGTATCTAATTTGTACGATATGATTCATCCTAACGCTGACAGTAAGCATACGGTGAGATCAGTTTTTGTGATCGCGCCAGATAAAACGGTTAAATTGACCATCACGTATCCAGCATCTACAGGTAGAAACTTTGATGAGTTGTTACGGGTTATAGATTCCTTGCAATTGACTGCCTACCACAAAGTCGCGACCCCGGCAAACTGGACTGACGGCGATGATTGTGTCATTGTTCCTGCAGTAAGTAATGAGGAGGCTAAGAAGATGTTCCCTAAAGGTTTTGATGAAGTGCGCCCATATTTACGGATGACACCACAGCCTAACAAGAACTAGGCTCTTAACAACCTTGTTAATAAAAGTTAATTTTGGTATTGTAAAACACAATGCTTTCTTATATCTTTGCTTTAATTATTAAAAAATAACTCTCAGCATGTTTGATTTTGACCAATATTTAGGATTTTTAGCGTTTTTAACCATTTTAACCATTGGGTTCTGGTTAATGATATTTTTGATGACTTTCGTAATTCCTTATTGGATTTTTGGTTCATCAATGGAACGTTTCAAGGAAATGAAAGCAGAGCGTAAAGCTAAAAGAGAGGCAAGTAGCTTAGAGCAACTATAATTTAATTACATATAAAAAAAAGCGGTTTCAATTTGAAACCGCTTTTTTTGTGCTTTGTTGTGAAAGATACTAGCCTTCAAAATCCATGTCATCGCCACCGTTGCTGCGCTCCATGTTACGCTGTTGTTTCTTTTGTTGGTTGAAACGGTACGTAAATGAGAGGTTAAAACTACGCTGTCTCCATTGGTACTCTGAAGCACTAATAAATGTAGGTGTAAAAGATTCCATTGATCTCTTTCTAGTATTAAACACGTCACTCACATTAAATGCAATTGAGGCACGATCATCAAAGACATCCTTACTGAAGGCAAAATCAGTAGAGAACATGCCGTCTCTTTTGTTTTGTGCGTCTTCACTTGGCCCCATATAGAATAAACGTGTTTGCCAATCGATATCTCCAGGAAGGGTATATTTGTTATTGAATCTTACAAACCAGCTTAAGTTTTCTGCTCCGTAATCTGTGTCATTATAAAAACCTTCTGTTTTAGACTGGTATAAATTAAAGTTACCATTCATGTTCCACTTTCTAGAAGGACGGTAAGATAATGTAAACTCAAAACCATAACGATCGTTGGTCGCTAAATTGATAGGCGTTCTTCTGATCACCGGAATAACACTTTCGTATTGAGAAGATACTTCATCGAATGTTGGATCATTTTCATTGATGGTAGAATTGATGTCTCTGATGTAGAAATCGCCAGTAGGTTCGCTAATAAAGCTAAACACGTCAGTTGCTCTTTCGTAGTAAATTGAAGAATTCAAAGTAAACTTACTGAAGTTCCATAAATATCCTAAATCTATTTTGTCAGAGTAACTAGGGTCGATGTCTGGGTTTCCTTGGAATACACTTGTTGGGCTGCTTCTTGATGGAAACGGATTGATAAATCGAGAACGTGGTCTTCTCACACGTCTGTTGTATCCTAATTGTAAACTTTGATCTTTACTGATCTCATAACCTAAATTAAGTGTTGGGAAGAAACCAACATAATCCTTTTTCTGTAAATCATTGGTGGTTTTTTGATCGATTGTCACACGTGAGCCTTCCATACGTAAGCCCATCAAATAAGAAAATTTATCGCCAATCTTACTTCCAAATTGGGTGTAAAGCGCGTTGATGTAATCTCTATAGATCAGATTATTACTGACATCGGTATCCAATTCAAATTGATTGTCTTCATAAAACTCTAAACTATAGTCGGTATCCATTTCATTGAAATTTCCACGATATCCTACTTCAAATTGGCTATTTTCGCCAATTGGATGTACATAATCTGCTTGTAATAAGACTTTATTTTCATTTTGTAACGTTTGAACGCGTTCTACGGTTGCTCCATCTTGCGAAATTAATGAACGCTCATTTTCATCATTGGTTTCGTACTGAAAATCGAACGTCAATTTATGTTGGCTATTGTCATTGAACTGCTTGTTGAAATTAACCGAATATTGAATGGTTTTGTCATCTTCAACTTCAGGATTGAAACGTTCAGAAGAAGACAGGAAATTATTGCTGGCATCAAATTCTCTACTGATGTTAGTGCTGTTATTCTCCTGATCACTATTTCTATAGACTAAAGAGGTGGTTAACGATGCAGAATCATTAATATACCACTCCACACCAACGTTGGTTGTAAAGTTTTTATCCTCACGTTCAGATTCGCCTTCTTCGTATAAAAAACTATCTGGCCTGTCTTCAATTAGGTTGCCATTATCGTCAAATCTGTTGTTGAAATACTGTGTTTGGGTAGACGATTTTCCTGGAGATTCTCTATAAGTGTAAGAGGTCGTGTTGAAGAAGTTGAAATCGCCAGTTCTGTAATTAATATTACCTGATAAACCAGCTGTTGTAGGATATCCAGCGTTTGCAGTAATGGCGCCGTTTAATCCTTGAAGTTTACTTCTTCTTAAAATGATATTTAAAATTCCTCCCGTACCTTCAGCATCATATCTTGCTGATGGAGACGTAATCACCTCTACACGCTCAATAGATTCTGCTGGTAATTGACGCAACGCATCGGTTGAATTTAAGCCTACCAAGCCTGATGGTTTTCCGTTGATCAAAATAGTAACGTTTTCATTCCCTCTTAAAGAGACATTCCCTTCAACATCAACAGAAACTGAAGGCACGTTATCTAAAACATCACTCACAGTTCCCCCTCTAACGGTAAGGTCTTGACCAACATTATAGATCTTTTTATCTAATTTAATTTCGACCGTGGTACGTTCAGCAACAATCGATACTTCACCTAAAGACTGAGCATCAATAGCAATGCCCATCACACCTAAGTCAGTATCCTGATTGATAGTTTTGTTCGGAATTTTTTTGGTACCGTATGATATGTACTCAATAGATATGTCATAGGTGCCTTTAGGAACTTTAATGTCAAATTTACCTTCGAGGTCAGTAATACCACCGGTAATAATTCTGTTATCAGCCTTGCTGAAAAAGGCAATGGTAGCATACTCCAGCGGTTGGTTTACATCGTTGTCCATGACAACTCCGGTAACACTAACCTCTTGCTGGGCTAACATGAGATGTGATGTAAATACAAATAGTAGGGTAAATGCGTAGGGAATTAGTTTCATTATTATTTAGTTGTTTTTTTTGGTTCTAGTTTTCTGCAATTTTTTTATTTCGGTTTTATTATCACTTAAAAAGCGTTGAATGGAACTAATGGTGTCCTCTGAATATAATTCGTTGACATCAGCGAAATGCGCAATTTTCATCTCTTCAATCACGGATTCTTTTTCAATTTCCTTGTAATTTTCAGAACTGTAAATTTTATGACGTTTTTCATAAAATTCATCTATTTTTTGTTTGATGATTTGACCTTTAAAATCGTCAACGTTTAGAAGTTGTACAAAGGTGTCAACACGCTCTCGGTACTGCTCCATTTGTTTTTCCATATACTGTTCCCGCTCTTTTTCCATAGCTTCTTTTTTCTGTGCATGGGCAGGAGAGACGCTTAAAATGAGCATCAAAAGGGTAACCTTGACTAATTTTGCAACCATAATAAATAGGGTTTATTATTGAGAGTGCAAAAATAGAACTTGGTTTAATGGTGTTTGGTTAAAGTTGTGTTAAAGCTACCTTTAAAGGATGTTAAGGATATTTTGTGGAGGCCTACCAATAATGGCTTTCTTGCCATTTACAACAATTGGTCGTTCGATCAATTTAGGGTGTTTTTCCATGGCGGCAATAAGGTCTTCATCCGAAAGATTTAAATCTTTGTATTCTTCTTTCCAGATAGCCTCGTTTTTCCTGATCAGTTCAATAGGTTTGATGCCTAAAAGGCTAATGACGTTTTCCAGCGCCTCCTGATCAAAAGTGTCTTCTAGGTATTTGATCACCTTAAAATTTGAAGAGTTTTCTTCGAGGATTTGTAGCGCTTCCCTCGATTTACTGCAACGGGGATTGTGATAAATGGAAATCATGAGTCAAAATTTTTTAGAATACTCAAAGTTAGGCAATGTGATGATCTCAACAATGTTGAAAGCTATAAATAGATTTTAAAGTTTGACGTTCAGGGCTTTGAGATCGGCTGCTAAATTTTCAGGATCTTTAAAGAGGATTGTGTTGATGCCCATATCTTTGGCGGCAACAATATTCCGTAGATTGTCATCTATAAAAACGGCTCGATGTGCTTCAATATCAAAACGGCTCAGTGTCAATTCGTAAATCTCTTTAAAGGGTTTTCGGGTTTTTTCTTCACCAGAAACAATAATCCCTTCAAACCAATGCAAAAACTCAAAACGCTCCAAAGCGATTGGAAATGTTTCATGGCTCCAATTGGTGAGTGCCACTACTTTGTAGTCCTTATTATCGATTAGCTTTTTTAAAATCGCTACGGTGCCTTCAATGGCCTCACCCAACATGTCTTCCCAACGTCCGTAAAACATTCTAATCAACTCTTCATGCTCAGGAAACAAGGCAATGCGTTCTTCTGTGGCCTTGGCCAATGGATATCCGGCATCTTGATTTTCGTTCCAATCGTGGGTGCAAACGGTATCAAAAAACGCTTGCATTTTATCTCGGTCGCCCTGAAAAACGTCTAAATAGACATACTTAGGATTCCAGTCAATAAGAACGCCTCCCAAATCAAAAATGATCGTGTCAATTGTGTTCATCTCTATACTATTAAAAATTAATAATGTTCAAAATACGTATGTTAAGTGGTCACAAGATAATCATTACAACACGTAAGGTTATAATTCGTTCGGATTTTCATCCTTTTGACCCATCATCATTAAATAGGCTTTCAGAAATTCGTCAATTTCACCATCCATCACATGATCTACATTTCCGGTTTCATGACCAGTTCTCACGTCCTTCACCAATTTGTAGGGATGCATCACGTAATTGCGAATCTGGCTGCCCCATTCAATCTTCATTTTTCCAGCTTCAATATCTTCACGTTGCGCCAATTGCTTTTGCAGTTCAATCTCATACAACTGCGATTTCAACATTTGCATGGCTCGCGATCTGTTATCGTGTTGTGAACGGGTTTCAGAACAGGAAATTTGAATGCCTGTAGGTTTATGGGTCAGTTGTACTTTAGTTTCTACCTTGTTGACATTCTGACCACCTGCACCACTTGAGCGCGCCGTAGTAATTTCAATATCGGCAGGGTTGATATCAATTTCTATAGTATCATCTACAAGAGGATAAACATAAACAGAAGCAAAACTGGTATGGCGTTTGGCATTACTGTCAAAAGGAGAAATGCGGACTAATCTATGTACGCCGTTTTCACCTTTTAACCAACCAAAGGCAAAAGCCCCGTCAATTTCAAAAGTTACGGTTTTAATTCCTGCAACATCACCTTCTTGATAGTTCAATTCCTTAACCTTAAATCCGCTATTTTCAGCATACATCAAGTACATGCGCATGAGCATACTTGCCCAGTCACAGGATTCAGTCCCACCGGCACCGGCAGTAATTTGGAGGACGGCACTTAAACTGTCGCCTTCTTCAGACAGCATGTTTTTAAACTCTAGCTTCTCAATGTGGGCTACAGTTTTCTCAAAATGCGTTTCTAATTCTTGCGCAGAAAGTTCATCGGCTTTGTAGAATTCATAAAACACCTCCAAATCTTCAACAAGAGTTTTGGCCGCGTTATAATCTTGAACCCAACTTTTTTTCTCTCTAATGGAACGCATCACCAGCTCAGCAGCTTTAGAATCATTCCAAAAATTAGGGTCAAAAGTTTGTTCTTCCTCGTTGGTTATCTCAATAGTTTTGGCATCAACGTCAAAGATACCTCCTCAACGCCCCTAGGCGTTCTACAAGACCCTTAATTTGATCAGATGTAGTCATAATAGTGTGAATTTTTCACAAATATATCATTAAAACCGAGGACAGATAAAGAAATTTAGGGATTAATTTTTCAAGTTAATTTATGTAGATTTATGAGCTAATTCTCAGCTATGAAAAAATACACCTTGCTTTGCGTTTTTATTTTATGTGCAACGACTTCATTCTCACAAGTTTTGAAGAAGAAAAAAGTGGAAGCCTATACAGGGTTTTTTAATTTTTATTATGAGGAACAGCAGGATAAAATTTATTTGGAAGTTGCTAATTTAGACGAAGAGTTTCTTTATGTGAACAGTTTAGCCAGCGGAATAGGTTCTAATGACATCGGATTGGACAGAGGACAATTAGGTTCAGAACGCCTTGTAAAATTCAAGAAAGCGGGGCATAAGTTGCTGTTGGTGCAGCCCAACCAAAATTTTAGGGCAATTACTGATAATGCACTAGAGAAAAAAAGTATTGAACAAGCCTTTGCAACCTCAGTATTGTTTGGATTTAAGATTGAAGATACGATTAACGGCAATTATGTGATCGATTTGACGCCGTTTTTGATGCAGGACACCCACGGTGTGGCGGACCGATTGAAAGCTCAAAATGAAGGCACCTATAAATTAGACCTCTCTAAAAGCGCGCTGTCCTTAGATCGCACCAAAGCATTTCCTAAAAATGTAGAGTTTGAAGCCTTGTTGACTTTTGATGGTGAGCCTAAAGGGCGAAACATAAGAAGTGTAACTCCAACGGCGTCTCTAATTAGTGTTATTCAGCACCATTCCTTTATTCAACTTCCTGATGCCAATTATATACCACGGGCTTTTGATCCGCGTAGTGGTGCCATCTCTATCTCTTATATGGATTATGCGACGCCAATTGAAGATCCGATTGTCAAGCGGTTTGCCATCCGGCACCGATTGGAAAAGAAAAATCCTGAACTCCCCATGAGTGAAGCGGTTGAACCTATTATTTATTACTTAGATCCAGGTACGCCAGAACCCGTGCGAACAGCTTTGTTGGAAGGCGGCCGATGGTGGAACGAGGCATATGAAGCCATCGGTTTTAAAAACGCTTTTCAAGTTAAAATGCTGCCCGAAGATGCTGATCCGATGGATTGTCGTTATAATGTGATTCAGTGGGTCCACCGGTCTACGAGAGGGTGGAGCTACGGCGCCTCTGTGGTCGATCCTAGAACAGGAGAAATTATTAAAGGTCACGTGAGCTTGGGGAGTTTGCGCATCCGTCAGGATTTTATGATCGCTCAGGCGTTATTGAACCAACCCTTTGCCACTTCCGATACTAATAATGAGCCCATGTTACAAATGGCTTTGTCAAGAATTCGCCAATTGAGCGCACATGAAATAGGCCATACGCTCGGGTTTGCCCATAACTTTGCCGCAAGTAGTACGGCAGATGCTTCAGTAATGGATTATCCGCATCCTAAAATTACAGTTAAAGACGGGGAGATCAGTTTAGACCATGCCTATACGGACGGCATTGGGATTTGGGATAAAACCACGGTGGCTTACAGTTATTCAGAATTTAATCAGGACACCGATGAGCAAGAAACTTTACGTAAAATTTTAAAAAATGCCCAAGAACAAGGGCTGCGTTTCATTTCAGATACGGATGCGCGTGCTACTGGTGGCGCTCATGCCTATGCGCATTTATGGGACAATGGAGCTAGTGCTTCCGAGGAATTGGATCGTGTTATTAAAGTACGCGCTCAGGCCATCGCTAATTTTTCTAAAGACAATATTCGCACTTACGAACCCTATTCGGTCTTAGAAGATGTCTTTGTGCCGCTTTATTTCTTCCACAGGTACCAAGCCGAAGCCACTTCAAAATTAGTTGGTGGATTGGATTATAACTATGCCGTTAAAGGTGACGATCAGCTTATTTCGAAAGTTTTGGAAGCAAATCTTCAAAAAGAAGCGTTAGAAACATTGATGCTTACCATCAGCGCTGAAACCTTGACCATACCTAAAGAGAAATTGGATTTGTTTCCACCGCGGGCCTTTGGTTACGGAAAAACTAGGGAATCGTTTTCCGGAAAGACCGGTGTCTCTTTTGATGCCTTAAGTGCTCCTGCAACCGCTAGCGACATGGTATTGGAACTGTTGTTGAATCCGCAGCGTGCCAACCGACTTGTGCAACAAAAAAGTTTAGACCCTAAACAATTGGGCCTCGAGGAGGTGTTTCAACAGCTTATTAAAAATACATTCGCGCAAACACATAAAGATGCCTATTTTAATGAAGTACAACAATCCATCAATGTTACTGTCTTAAAATACATTATGAATCTTTCTGTTTCTGATGCCGCCACCTTTCAGGTACAAGCACAGGCAAATTCAGCAATTGACGACATTTCAAAAATGTTAAAGGATAAAAAACAAGTCGCACCCGTTTATGCAGCGCAATACGAGCGCCTTATTTTCCAGTTGCGCGAACATCCTGAAAGTTTTAAATTAGAAATCGCACCACGTATTCCTGACGGTTCGCCAATAGGTACTGATGCGTGTAATTACAATTCAAATTAATAAATATGATTATAGATTTAAGAAGTGATACGGTAACCAAACCCACGCCCGGAATGTTGGATGCAATGATGCGTGCGGAGGTTGGGGATGATGTGTATAAAGAAGATCCGACCGTAAATGATTTGGAAGAACGCTTAGCCGATATGTTTGGGAAGCCGAAAGCCTTGTTTTTCCCAACGGGAACCATGGCCAATCAAACGGCTTTAAAATTGCACACCAATCCTGGAGATCAGGTGATTTGCGACTCTAACGCCCATATTTACCATTATGAAGGTGGAGGCGCTTCATTTAATAGCGGGATTTCCTGTAAGTTGTTAGATGGGCATCGCGGTATGTTTACAGCCGAACAAGTTGTTGAAGCCATTAATCCACCTGATTTTTATCACAGTCCGCTCACCAAACTTGTAGAAATAGAAAATACAGCCAATAGGGGTGGAGGCTCCTGCTGGGATTTTGAAGAATTAAAAAAAATTCGGACGGTTTGTAATGAGCATCACTTGGGCTATCATTTGGACGGTGCACGAATTTGGAATGCCTTAGCCGCAAAGCCGGAAACCGCTCGCGATTATGGGCAATTATTTGATACCATGTCCGTATGTTTAAGCAAAGGTTTGGGATGTCCTGTAGGGTCTGTGTTAATTGGGGATGAAGAGATAATGCAGAATGCCTTGCGCATCAGAAAAATCCTTGGAGGCGGCATGCGTCAGGTAGGCTATTTAGCTGCTGCCGGCTTGTATGCTTTAGACCATCATTTGGACAGATTAGGAGACGATCATCAGAAAGCTCAAGATATTGCCAAGGTATTATCGGGCTTAGATAGCATTAAAAGTGTAGCCCCTGTGGAAACCAATATCATTATTTTTGAATTAAAAGATAAGAATAACGATGCGAAATTTTTAAACACCTTTGCGGAGAAAGGCATTCGATTGAGCAGTATGGGCAGCGGTAAACTTCGCATCGTCACGCACTTGGATTATACGGATGTCATGCACGATAAGTTTTTAAGTGTGTTAAGTCGACTATAAAATTATAGAATTATATAATTGCTTATTAGGATTTCCCATAGGTCTGTATAAATGTGTGATATCCTAATAACTCATTGTATATGTATTACAACAAGTGCTTATTGTTTATAAAGTTTTCAATATCTTAGTGTACCTAAGTCATAATCCTATTTAATGAAATTAAGTATCATCATACCAGTGTATAATGTTGAAAAATACATTGCTCAATGTTTGGACAGCGTGTTGGACCAGGACCTGGGACCTGACGAGTATGAGATTATAGTAGTGAATGATGGCTCAACCGATAGTAGTGCGGAAATTGCGCACAGCTATGCAGGGAATAACTCCAACATTAAAGTTGTTGATAAAGAGAATGGTGGCGTGGGTAGCGCCAGAAACTGTGGGATGGACTCTGCTGTTGGCAAGTATATTTACTTTATTGATTCAGACGATTACCTCATCAAGAATAGTTTAAAAAAACTGATCGATACTTGTGAGACCAACCAATTGGATATGTTGACATTTTTGTCGACGTCATTTTCTACTTCAATTTCTAAAATAGAAACTCTTGTAAAAAATAAGGAATTTAAAGTGTCTTTTGGAGAAAAGGAGCTTTCACCAATTGTAAATGGCGAGAAGTATTTAGCTAATGTTAACTATAGAGGGGAAATTTGGTGGTTTATAACCAATCGGGAGTTCTTGGTCCGTACCAACATCAGGTTTATTGAAACGGGGTGGATGGAAGATGCCATTTTCTCACTTCAGCTAATCTTGGAAGCCCAACGAATGGCGCATTTAAAATTAGATGCACACAGGCATCGTTTTGCTCCAGGAACTGCAATGACCAGTAAAGAACCAAAGCATTATCTAAAAGTAATCAGAGATCTTCACAATGCTGCCAATGTTCACGTTCCGATTATCGAAAAATTAGAAAACTCTAATGGAAACCCTGAGGCCATCACCCGTATTAAAGCTAGACAGCAAAGCTTCGTCTTTTTTTCCATGCTCCGAATGATTGAATCCACGATGAGTTTTGAAGAAGTCAAAGCCCGCATGGAGGAAATGACTCAAATTAAAGCCTATCCTTTAACCTCTTTTTTAGGAAAGGATTATAATGGATTGCCTTACCAAGCCTTGAGCAAGTTATTTAATTCGAAAAGCCGATTTTATTTTTTCTTTAAGCTATTAAATCCCCTATTTAAGCTTAAAAATAAATCGTATAAACAAGTATAAAAAAAGGCGTTTCCCATCACAATCAACGGGTAACACCTTTTTTATGGGTAAGCAAAATAT
>Ga0114916_1000162_pt1 | contig 50539 bp, 33 predicted proteins | sample MalvirAntarct_66_FD_83501 | JGI IMG/M metagenome (GOLD analysis project Ga0114916, IMG submission 83501) | Marine viral communities from the Global Malaspina Expedition - Malaspina viral metaG Antarct_66 | ecosystem: Environmental > Aquatic > Marine > Oceanic | place: West Anvers Island... | reverse complement strand
TCAGAAGAAAAGAATCAAACGACTTTAATTTGTACTTGAAGTGTTATTTATTCTTCTTCTGATTTTGCTTCAGCTGCTACTGCAGGCGCTTTAGCTGCTGCTTCGTCCTTAGACTCGGCTTCTGCCTTAGGTGCTGCTTCTACCTTAGGTTCGGCTTCTGCTTTAGGCGCTGCTTCTACCTTAGGTTCGGCTTCTGCTTTAGATTCTGCTTCTGCTTTGGCTTTTGCAGCCTCTTCAGTTTTCTCTTCAGCATCTTTACCTGCTTTTCTTTCAGAAAGTCCTGCAATTACAGCTTCAGAAACTGAAGACATAATTTTCTCAATAGATTTTGACGCATCATCATTACTTGGGATCACGAAGTCAATCTCACGTGGATCACTATTTGTGTCTACCATCGCAAAAATTGGAATGTTCAGCTTTTTAGCTTCAGCAACCGCAATATGTTCACGTGTAGTATCAACAATAAATAATGCTGCCGGAAGACGGCTCATTTCAGAAATAGAACCTAAGTTCTTTTCTAATTTTGCACGAAGACGATCAACTTGTAAACGCTCTTTCTTAGAAAGGGTCATGAAAGTTCCATCTTGCTTCATTCTATCGATAGATGTCATTTTCTTAACAGCTTTTCTAATAGTTACAAAGTTAGTAAGCATTCCACCAGGCCATCTTTCTGTGATGTAAGGCATGTTTGCGTTACCAGCTTTTTCAGCAACGATGTCTTTTGCTTGTTTCTTGGTAGCTACGAAAAGTATCTTTCTTCCGCTAGCTGCAATTTTAGTTAAAGCTTCGTTTGCTTCTGCTAATTTTGCCTCTGTTTTGTAGAGATTGATAATGTGAATCCCATTACGCTCCATATAGATATAAGGTGCCATGTTAGGATTCCACTTTCTAGTAAGGTGTCCAAAGTGTACACCTGCGTCTAGTAATTCTTTGACTTGATTGTTGTCTGCCATTTTGTTTTAGTTTACGTTCTGTAATGTTTAGATGTCAACCTTTCCTTTGTTTTCTTCTGAAAACGGACTTGATTTAGATGCTAAACTAATGTCCCGCTCGGCAGAGCGGAACAACAGCTTATTAATAATTATTGTATTTGTATGAACTTTTTTCTGAATCGAGTTCAGAATTACAATGTTGCATCGCATAAAGTGCGGCACGACAGTGCAATGATATTAACGTTTCGAGAATTGGAACTTCTTACGTGCTTTCTTCTGACCGAATTTCTTACGTTCAACCATTCTTGGATCTCTAGTTAAAAGACCTTCTGGCTTAAGAAGTGTTCTGTTTTCTTCGTTTATTTCGCACATAGCACGAGATAATGCCAACCGAATTGCTTCAGCTTGTCCAGTGATACCACCACCGAATACATTTACCTTGATGTCATATACTTTTTCGTTGTCTGTGATCACTAGTGGCTGCTTCACTTTGTACTGTAACGTAGCTGTCGTGAAATAGTTCTCTAGTGTTCTTTTGTTTACGGTGATTTCACCATTCCCTGCGCTTAGGTATACACGAGCAACAGCGGTTTTTCTTCTACCAATTTTGTGAATTACTTCCATTACTTCTTGTGGTTAACTGTTATTGTACGTGGTTTTTGTGCTTCTTGACCGTGATCAGCATCGCTGTACACTTTCAAATTTCTAAAAAGAACTGCACCTAATTTGTTCTTAGGTAACATTCCTTTTACAGCCTTCTCCACAACACGTGCAGGATTCTTTCCTTTTAGTTCGGTGGCAGTCAAACTTCTTTGTCCACCAGGGTAGCCAGTATGACGTATGTACGTCTTTTCTGTCCACTTGTTCCCACTAAGAGCAACCTTTTCAGCATTAATAATAATTACGTTATCACCGCAATCTACGTGAGGGGTGAAATTAGGTTTGTGCTTACCGCGAAGTAATATTGCAACTTCACTAGCAAGACGACCCAATGTTTGCCCGTCCGCATCTACCAAAAGCCACTCTTTGTTTACAGTGTTTTTGTTGGCGGATGCTGTTTTGTAACTTAATGTATCCATTTAGTTTTTTGTCAATCGTTAATAAATCATTGTTTCCCCTAATTAAAGGGAGTATTCCTCATATAGCCTTACGCGTTAGAGGGGTGCAAAAATAATATTATTTATTTGAATAACAAGGGGTGAGAAGCTAATTTTTCCTCTGAAAGATTACTCTTTTATAAATTTTTTGGTTACGACCTTATTGTTGCCGGCTATCTGTAAAAAGTAAACACCTGAAGAAAGCTGTGAAATATCAATTGTTTTGTTTCCTATAAACCCTTCAACTATTTGGATTAGGGCGCCTTTTGCTGAAAATAGTTTAACACTATCAATACGTATGTCTTTTACTAAAAGTTCTAATCTATTTTTTGCAGGGTTAGGATAAAATGTAAAATTTTTAAATAATTCACTTTCTTGCAGGCCAAGAGTACTGTCTAACTTTAATATCCAAAAGTCATCTTCTCCTCGAGAATCTTCAACTTTATCAAAGGAGATATTGGACCTTGACGAACCACATATATAATAATTTTCATTTACACTTTCGATAATTCTTGCGTGATGATCAACACTATCACCGCCAATTGTATTTTGCCACAAAATAATTCCTTCATTATTTAATTTAATAATCCAAAAATCTGAAGAATTTCCTTTAGCATCCTCAGTTTTATCCCCAGAAATTGGAGAGTCTGAATTTCCAGAAACTATATAATTCCCATCTTGTGTTTGGAAAACAGCCCAAGGTTGTTCACCTCCAGTTCCACCAATTGTATTTTGCCAATTAATTTCACCATTCTCATTCAATTCTAGAATCCAAAAATCAAAGCCACCTTCAGAATCCTCTGTTTTGTTCCCTGAAATATTTGATGAGGATGTTCCGGCAACGATAAAATTATTTTCATTTGTAGAAAAAACAAATGGTGCAAACTCAAAACTATTCCCACCATATAGTTCATCCCAAATTTTCAGACCATTACTATTTATTAGCGAAATATAATATGCTTCTTGAGAAGAGTTTGTGCCAAAAACACCGCTTATAATATATCCACTTTCATTAACTAAATCCAAGTCTGTCGCAGAATGTCCAAAACTTCCGCCAAAGCCCAGCGACTTTTGAAACGAAATTGACAAATCAGCGTGTAGTTTTATCATCCATAAATCTGGGTCACCATTTGTTTGATTTACAGTTCGGTCTCCCGAAATGGATGACCCTGACATACCATACAAGATAAAACCACCATCATTTAACTCTTTAATAGTCGTAAGGAAATCATAGTCCGAACCTCCTAATGTTTTTTGCCATATTATATTTCCTGCTGCGCCAATTTTTAAAAACCAATAATCACTTAAACCTCTTGAAGCTTCAGATTTTTCTCCTGAAATTGGTGAGTCTGAACTACCTCCTATTAGGTAGTTGCCATCAATTGTTTTAGAGACACTCTGTAGCTTATCATTTCCACTTCCACCAATCGTTCTTTGCCATTCTATTCCACCAGAACTGTCTAATTTTAAAATCCAAAAATCTTCTCCTCCTCGAGAATCTTCCATTTTCTCTCCTGAAATATTTGAAGAAGAGGTTCCACCAAGCAAAAGACCCCCATCATCAGTTTCTAAGATATGTGGAAATTGTTCCATTTCACTACCTCCAATTGTCCGTTGCCAAAGAATACTTGTGTCTTGCGAGAAGACAGGAAAGATAACTAAGACAAAAAGTGCTAATGCTATGTATTTGTTTTTTATCATTTTTTTTGGTTATGTAGATAAATTAGCTATTCCAGCGTTAATATAAGATCATCCTTGCTTACCATATTGCCTTGTTTTAAGGTGACAGCCTTTATATTTCCTGACTTTAAAGCAGTTACTGTGGTTTCCATTTTCATTGCTTCTATGATAAACAAATGGTCATTTTTCTTGACTTCTTGTCCTTTTTTAACGAGCACCTTATAGAGCATACCTTGTAAAGGGGCTCCCAGCTGATTAGTATCCGCAGGATCTGCCTTCACATTTTCTATTTTCTCAATGTTTAGTGAAGCATCGATAACATCTACAAATCTATTCTCGCCATTCACTTTAAAGAACACGGTTCGGACTCCTTGGTCATTTGCATCTCCCACCGAAAGTAACTTAACCACAATTGTTTTACCAGGTTGTAAAGTTATTAGTGTTTCCTCACCTACTTTCATTCCGTAGAAAAAATTGGCCGTTGGTAAAATCGCTACACTGCCAAAACGCTTATATTTCTCATGCGCTTGTTCAAAAACTCTAGGGTATAAACTATACGATAGAAAATCCTCAAATTCTAACGGACGTGCAAAACCTTTTTGATACTTCTTCTGAAAAGCCGCATACTCCACGTCAAAATCTATGGGCTCCATATGCGCATTTGGACGATTGGTATATGCTTTGTTGTTTTTTAATATTATTTTCTGAAGCTCCTTCGGAAAGCCTCCAATGGGCTGCCCTAAGTCGCCTTTAAAAAAATTAATTACTGATTCTGGAAAGGAAATTTCATGACCGCGTTCCATTACATCTTCTGGAAATAAATCGTTGGTTACCATAAATATAGCCATATCGCCCACTACTTTAGAGCTAGGCGTCACTTTTACTAGGTTGCCGAACATAACATTCACAAGCTCATACATTTTCTTAACTTCTTCAAACCTACTCCCTAGACCTAAGGCCTCTGCTTGCGGACGTAAATTAGAATATTGCCCACCTGGAATTTCATGTTGATAGACTTCGGCCGTTCCAGCCTTAAGACCCGATTCAAACGGATAGTACATGTCACGTACGTCTTCCCAGTAATTTGAAAATTTATTCAGTGAATCTATATCAAAATCATGCGCGCGTTCTTGCTGTTTCATCATTTCCACAATTGAGTTGAAATTTGGTTGTGAAGTGAGACCAGAAAGACCGCCTAGAGCAACATCTACAACATCCACACCAGCTTCAATTGCCTTTAAATAGGTGGCAGATTGAATGGAAGATGTGTCATGTGTATGTAAATGCAAAGGAATTTTAATGGTGTCTTTTAACGCGCCAACTAGTTCAGTGGCGGCGTATGGCTTTAGCAAGCCAGCCATGTCTTTTATAGCAATCATATGGGCTCCTGCATTTTCTAAATCTTTTGCTAATTGCGTATAGTATTTTAGGTTGTACTTTGTTTCTTTTGGATTTAAAATATCACCTGTGTAGCTTATAGCAGCTTCTGCAATTCCTCCGGTCTGTGAACGTACCGCTTGGATACTTGGCTCCATTGCTTTTACCCAGTTTAACGAGTCGAAAATTCTAAAAATATCGATTCCGTTTTCCCAAGATGTGGAAATAAATTTTTCTATCAAATTGTCAGGATAGGCTTTATAGCCAACGCCATTGGATCCACGAAGTAACATTTGAAATAGGATATTTGGTATCAAGGCGCGAAGATGCCTTAATCGCACCCAAGGGTTTTCATTTAGAAAGCGAAGACAAACATCAAAAGTTGCTCCTCCCCACATTTCTATACTAAAGGTGTTTGGATGATTTTTTGCGAAACTTTCTGCAACGCTTAGCATATCATGTGATCGCATGCGGGTTGCTAATAATGATTGATGCGCGTCGCGCATAGTCGTATCTGTATAATGAATCTTTTTTTCATCTTTTAACCAAGCGCAAAATTTTTCGGGGCCTAGCTTGGTCAGTAAATCTTTGGTTCCTTTTGGGTAAGGAGCAGCTGCATCAAATTTTGGCACTTTAGGGGTTCTGAAAACTTTAGTCTTATCGGTAAACGTAACATCCGGATTTCCGTTAACGATCACTTCAGCTATATAGTTTGTAATTTTTGAAGTACGATCTCGAGAGATTGGGATATTGAATAGCGATGGCGTATTCTGAATAAAGTTAACAGAAGCCTTTCCTTCTTTAAAGGTGTTATGCTGAATTACATTCTGAAGAAAATAAATATTGGTCTTCACACCACGAATTCTAAACTCTTTTAATGCACGTGACATTTTCCGAACAGCCCCATCTAGTGTTCTACCATGGGCCGAAACTTTAACTAGCATTGAATCAAAAAAGGGACTCACGCTATAGGATTGATAAATGCTTCCAGCGTCTAGACGTATCCCCATCCCCGAAGCACTTCTATAGGTGGTTATTGTTCCATAGTCTGGTGTAAAATCGTTTTTTGGATCTTCCGTGGTTAATCTACATTGGAGCGCAAAACCGTATGTGGCAAGCGTATCTTGTTCGTAGATTTTTATTTGTGTGTCCGAAAGTTTATATCCTCCAGCAACAAATATTTGTGTTTTAATAAGGTCAATGCCTGTGACCATTTCTGTAACAGTATGCTCCACTTGGATGCGAGGATTTACTTCGATAAAAAAGACATTATCGTCACGATCTACTAGAAATTCTACCGTCCCAACATTGTTGTATTTTACTTCCTCAGCAATGGCAATGGCATAGGCGTAGATGGCTTGTTTAACGGTTTCTGAAACATTAAACGAAGGTGCAATTTCTATAACTTTTTGGTGCCTACGCTGCACAGAGCAATCTCTTTCAAATAAATGACGAATATTTCCATGATTGTCTGCAACTAATTGTACTTCAATGTGCTTTGGGTCTTCTACGTACTTTTCTAGAAACATGGTATCATCACCAAAAGCATTCAGGGCTTCGTTTCTAGCGGAATCAAAATATAGCTTGAGATCATCGGGGTTTCGCAGAATGCGCATACCACGGCCACCACCACCTGAGGCTGCTTTTAACATCAAGGGATAGTTGATTTTTTCGGCTTCAGCAAGTGCAATTTTTAAAGAACTTAGCTTTTTAGTATTACTTTCTATAATGGGAACATGACACTTTTTTGCAATTTTTTTCGCAGTGATTTTATCGCCTAAGGCATCCATTACCGCCGGATCTGGGCCAATAAATATGATACCGTTTTTTGCGCATTTTCTAGCGAATTCAGAATTTTCAGAAAGAAAGCCATAACCGGGATGAATGGCATCCACTTGCTTGGATTTAGCAAGGGAGATGATTTGATCCTGATCGAGGTACGGCTTTAAAGGCTCATTGTCTTCCCCAATTTGATAGGACTCATCTGCTTTGTAGCGATGTTGTGAATAGCGATCTTCGAAGGTGTAAACTGCAACGGTTTGCAAATTTATCTCTGTGCAAGCTCTAAGAATACGAATTGCAATTTCTCCACGGTTGGCTACTAATACCTTTTTTATCTTCATCGTGCTTAGTATAAAAGTTATGGGGCAATAGAATTTCTATAAAAATATAATTTATTATGCGCGCATAATAAATTTTGATTGTCTTTTATATAACTTTAACGTTCATTGATGATATACGGGTTTTCGTTTTTATAATTCCGAATAACAAAATCCAGCGCACTCTGCAGAATTTCTCCCATATTGGTTGTTTTTTTAAAATTAACATCTCCAGTTAATTTGAATAAATCTCTTCTTAACTCATTGATTTTTGCCGGTGTAGAAATAGTATCAGCAACCATACAGCCCATCAGTTCTTGCAGCCTGTCTTTTTCACTATTGGCTCGTTTTGCTAAGAGTGACCGTTCCTCGCGCTTGTATTGTTCAATAGATTCATCTTGCAAGGATGCCATGGTCATTTGCACCAACTTGATATTTTCTTTTAAGAATTGGGGCTTGTAGACATTGACCTTTCCCTCGTAAGACTGTTGGTCAAAATCTATAGCTCGGATACGATACTGGATTCTGTCAAAGTCATGCGTAAGAACCATCACATAATTATAAGAGCGCATATCACCTAGAAGCCTCACAAAACAGCGCTCGTTAAATTTGACAAATTCCTTTGCGATTTCCCTTTTATCCCTTTCAGAACATTCATCTAAATTGTTTTCAATGAAATCATCTCCCGGAATTCCAGAAATATGTTCTTCGATTAGTGTATTTTCATGCACCAAGAAGTTAATATGATTAGGCGATAGTAAATGCTCCAATTCAAGCCCATAAATTCTAGAGGCGTCTGCCTTTTTTATGTACAGGAATATGTAGTTGTCGTTCAATATATTTCGCACTTTGATACGGAAAGGCTTGGTGTTGCCGAAAGTACAGTAATCAATACTGTCTATAGATAGGTAGGGTAAAACAACATCACTACCGTCAGCATGCAACACTGTGTACATTTTTTTTAAGCTCATTTCAATTTCATCACGCTCAGATTCAGCATAATAAGTGCTTAGCCAAAGCGTGTCTTTGCCGTTTTTGTCGAAAATAGAAATGGAGCCTTGAAAACGCAACAAATCATCATAATAAATAGGAATCTTAATGTTTCTGCCATTACGCGTTAGGTAAGCAGACAAGCGTTCAGAAATTTTATAAGCAGGTTTCTTTTTGGAGATCAGTTTTCTCATAGCGCGAAATTCTCATTAAAGATACCATTTTTAGAGTGTTAAAATTATCTTAATTAACTAAAATAACTGTCACTAATTGTGCGAAGTCGAGTCTATAGAATTGAATCAATCAACATCAAGCTATATGACAGTCAACAAGCTAATCACTTTAGTTGTATTTGTTTTTTCCTGCAGTATGCTGTTTAGCCAGTCGGAGGAAGACAAAATGGATTCCATTTCATACGCTCCAAGAGTTTATACAACGGTATCTATTAAAGGAATGGACGTTATTTCTATTGATGGCATCTTAGACGAAGCCGCCTGGAATACGGTTGAGTGGACAACAGATTATATTGAGTTTCAACCAGACAACGGCACGGCGCCATCTGAACAAACAAAAATGAAAATTGTTTATGATTCTAAAAATATATACGTGGCATTCAAATGCTATCAAGCAGACCCTACAACAATCGAAAGACGCCTGGGTCGCCGGGATGACTTTGCCGGAGATTGGGTAGAAATCAATATTGATAGTTATAATGATGATAGCACCAGCTTTTCTTTTACAGCTTCCGCTTCTGGAGTGAAAGGAGATGAGTTTATTTCGAATAATGGAAATTTTGATACAAGTTGGAATCCAATATGGTATTTAAGCACGCAAATCGATGCGGACGGCTGGACAGCCGAATTCCGAATCCCTTTGAGCCAACTCCGCTTCAGTGCAGCAGATGAACAAGTTTGGGGATTGCAATCTACCAGACGCTATTTTAATAATGAAGAGAAATCTACATGGCAACCATTACCTCCTAACCCGCCAGGCTGGGTGAGTGAATTTGGCGAATTGAGAGGGATTAATGGCATTCTGCCTCAGAAACAACTGGAAATTCAACCCTATGCATTGGGTCAATTAGACACCTTCGAAAAGGAAGCTGGGAATCCATTTCGTGACGGAAGTACAACACGGTTAACAGGCGGATTAGACGCTAAAATTGGTGTTACCAATGACTTGACGCTTGATTTAACCGTGAACCCAGATTTCGGACAAGTAGATGCCGATCCTGGTGCTATTGCCTTGGATGGTTTTGAAATATTCTTTCAAGAACGAAGACCCTTCTTTGTTGAAAATAAAAACATTTTCGATTTTAGAATTGGAGGACGAGATAACTTGTTCTTCTCACGAAGGATTGGTAGATCACCTCAAGGGTATACAACAACGTCAGAGGAACAAGGGGAGTATGTCGATTTTCCAACAAACACCACTATTTTAGGTGCGGCAAAATTCAGTGGAAAAACCAAAGATGGCTGGTCTATTGGAGTTTTAGAAAGTGTTACAGCGAAGGAGTTAGCTGAAATTGAATTGGATGATCGCCAGGATGTTTTAGACAACCTACCAACTAAAGGGGAGGCTAGGGAAGAACTCGTGGAGCCTTTGACAAATTATCTCGTTGGAAGAGTTCAGAAAGATTTTAATGATCGAAATTCAAGAGTAGGTGCCATTTTTACTTCGGCTATTCGGAGTATGGATGATCGCGTTTCATTTTTACACAGTCATGCCTATGCTGCCGGACTTGATTTTAATCACAATTGGAAAGATAGAAAATACTATATGAACGGAAATATAGTGATGAGCAATGTTCGCGGAAGCGCCGAGTCAATTTTGAATACTCAAACGTCCTTGCGCCATTTATTCCAACGTGTAGACGCAAGTCATGTTGCCGTTGACCCAACAAAAACATCGCTCACCGGCACAGGGGGCGGATTTGAAATAGGAAAAGGTGGGGGCGGTGACTGGCGTTACGGTAGCTTTATTAATTTTAAATCGCCAGAACTTGAACTCAACGATTTAGGTTTTTTACGCCAGGCAGATGACATTAGACAGGGTGCATTTATTAGAAAAAATTTTAATAAGCCAACGTCTTGGTATCGACGTGCCAATGCAAATGCGGAAATTACAACCTCGTATGACTTTGAAGGGAATTGGAACAGAATTCAGTATGAAATAGGAGGAAATATAAATTATAAAAATAACTGGTGGAGTGATTTCGGAGGCGCACACAAGCCGCGCATCTTTATTAATACATTTTTACGTGGTGGTCCAAGATGGCGTTTTAGTGAAGAGAACTTTTGGTATTTCTTTTCTGGGACGGACCAAAGAAAAAAACTGAGCTTTAGTGCCGGACATGTAAACTCAAAGGCCAAACAGAAAAATTTTGGGTTAAACCGATATGAAATTGGCTTGCGCTACCAACCCATCAATTCGTTAAGCATGAATTTGGATTTTGAATATGCTCAAAACCCAAATAGAACTCAGTATGTCACTCAAAGTGCATTTGGCGATGACACTCGTTATATCCTAGGTGAAATTGATAACGAATCGCTGAGCGCCACACTTCGTTTAAATTATAGTATTAATCCAAATCTCACCATCCAGTATTACGGACAACCCTTTATTTTTAGAGCCAGCTATACAAATTTTAATTATGTAACAGATGGCACAGCTGAAGACATTAATGAGCGTGTTGCTTGGTATGGATCTAATCAAATTTCAAAAGATGACGAATCTGGAAACTATTTGGTTGATGAAAATGAAGATGGCACCACTGACTATAGTTTTGGAGATCCAGATTTTGCTTTTGTACAGTTCAGATCTAACTTGGTAGTCCGTTGGGAATATATTCCAGGTTCTGAAATTTTCTTTGTCTGGTCACAGGGAATTACCAATAGTGGCGATCCATCGAACAACTTTGGTGATATTATTGACAATCAACTGATGAGTGAAAAGCCTCAAAACACATTCTTGGTTAAGGCTACTTATAGATTCGTTTTGTAACCCTTTTTTATTTGAATTAGTGCTTTTTATTTACTAACTTATACTTTGCAATTTAGTAAAAAATGAAAAAGTTTCTTGGTATAATAGTAATCGTGTTTCTGTCAGTGTCATGTTCCAATAATGACGAATCTGCCTTCACAGATGAAGAACTTGTTGATGAAGAACTTGCTGATGAAGAACCTACTGATGACGAACCTGCTGATGACGAACTTACTGATGAAGAACTTGCTCTTATAGGAACATGGACCATGACTGCCTTTATTCTTGAAGAAGCTCATGATAATAATGGTGACGGTATTTATTCACATGATTTCTTAGATGAATTGCCTTGCCTAGAAAGTGAATATGTAATTAGGAAAGATCGCACTTTCGAAAAGACATCGATGGTTGTGACAATCGATAATGACCCTCCGCATGTCATGAGATGTGTGGATATTAGAACACGCTACGGATCTTGGACAATAAATAATGACGAATTTACGAGAACGTATGATAATGGTATTACTTTTACTTTTAGTTTTGATTTGACCGATGATGTTTTGGTGCTAAGTGGCACTAGTTACTATCATGGAAACTTTGAGTTTTATTATGAAAGACAATAATCGGAACTTTATTTTTAGTTTGGACTCAGGTTATTCAATAAATACTTAACAAGTCCCGTGTTGCTTTTAATTCCTAGTTTTTTATGAATATTTTTTCGGTGGGTGTCAATGGTATACTTACTTATTTTGAGTTCTTGGGCCATCTGTAGTGTTGTTCTGCCCTTGGATAACAACTGTAAAATTTCTTTTTCTCTTTGGGTTAGCGTAAATCGCAAGAGGGATAGCAGCAGGCTACCATGTAGCGCGGATAGCCCGACCCGAAAGGGCTTGCCCTAAAAACAATCTCAATACAACCGTTATTATTCCTTAATAATTTTCAATACCTCATGCTCTATGCGCACATAGTACATGGCAGCAGGAAAGAGCGATAGATCAATTTGTTTATTATCACTCGTTAAAATGCCTTTTAACAAACGCTGTCCCATTGGTGTGTAGACTTCGTAAGGAACATCACGATCAATGACCACTTGAATAATACCTTGTGTTGGATTAGGGTAAATTCCAATCGCCAATTCGTTGTTGTTGATTCCTAACAGCGTACACTCAAAGTTTTGCTCAACTTTTGATGCTGCAGGAGGATTCACTAAAAGAGAATCGGTTAGTAATGGACAATAACAATCATTTTCTTCTACATATAGTTTAACCCATGATAGGGCTATTTTGCCAACGGAACCACCTCCGCCATTAGGCGTATTGGCTACCGAGTGATTACCATTTGCAACCTCAAAAAGTAATTTGTTTGTTGTGTTTGGAGTTAGATCGTAGTGAATATCGGCATGTTGTGCTGGTGGAGCAGTCGGGTCATTTTGACCACTGAAAATAAGCACTGAACTTTCATGATCGAGTTGAGGGTTAAGAAGATATGGGCATAAGGCTACCACCCCTTTAATTGTATTATCAAGTACGGCGGCACGTTGCGCGCCACCGCCACCCATAGACCAGCCACTCACGGCTAATTGATCTAAGTTTAGATCACCTTCCAGTGGAGATGAGACTCTGGTGTTTTCCTGTTTGATGGTTTCCAACGCATCTAAAAGAGCAACAGCGCGCACCTCTGGAAAATCAAAAAGAGAATTTGTACCTATTATAATGGTTACTATTCCGTGTGAGGCATAAAATGGCCCCCATTGCGCAACGCTTGAAGGAAGTGCAGTAAACCCAGGTACGATTGCAATACTCGCGTAAGGCGGCGTAGCGTTTGTGGGGTAGTAAATTGTAGCTCCTAAATAGTCAGGACCATTACGTATTCCATCTGCCTCGGTGAGGGTTTCCACTTCGTAAGGCCCAGGGTTTGTAAGACTATCCACCGTTATTCCGTCACATTGGGCAAGAACAGTATTGGTATATAGGGATGAGACAAGCGTTAACAGTAAAACAATGTATAATTTTTTCATATTTTAGTTTTTTTGCTATTGTATTTAGTGTCCATTAATTTTTTTAAGCAGAGAATTAGTGAGCTTCCAACCAGTTTTCACCCAAGCCAACTTCTACATCTAATGGAACTATTAATGCATATGCATTCTCCATTTCTGTTTTGATGAGGGGTTTTAGTTCTTCTAGTTCAGGTTTATAAATATCAAACACCAATTCATCATGAACTTGTAAGAGCATTTTACTCTTATAGTTTCCTTCAGAAAGTTTTTGATGAATATTAATCATCGCTATTTTTATAATATCTGCGGCGCTTCCTTGAATAGGTGCGTTTACGGCGTTTCGCTCCGCAGCACCTCGAACAATTGCATTGCCAGCATTGATGTCTTTTAAATAACGCCTTCTGCCAAGAACGGTTTGTACATACCCATTGTCACGCGCAAAATCTACTTGTTCGCTCATATACTTCCGAAGCTTCGGATAGGTTTCGTAATAGGTTTCTATAAGTTCTTTTGCCTCACCACGTGATAAATCTGTTTGATTACTCAATCCGAATGCAGATACACCATAGATAATCCCGAAGTTAACCGTCTTTGCATTGCCACGTTGTTCTCTAGTAACTTCAGTTAACGGAACATTAAAAACGCGCGCTGCTGTGGAAGCATGAATATCTTCTCCATTTTTAAATGCCTGAATCATATTTTCTTCTTCGCTGAGTGCTGCAATAATACGCAGTTCAATTTGAGAGTAATCTGCAGCAAGTAAAACATGGTCTGCATCCCGTGGAACAAAAGCTTTCCTTACCTGTCTGCCACGTTCAGTTCTTATTGGGATATTTTGCAAATTCGGATTGTTACTACTCAACCTTCCTGTTGCCGCAACCGTTTGCATATAATCTGTATGAACACGGCCAGTGGCTGGTTCTACTTGAGCAGGAAGGGCATCAACATAGGTGCTTTTTAATTTTGCTAGTCCACGATACTCGAGTACATCTTGGATAATTTTATGATCTTTTGCTAGATACGAAAGCACGTCTTCAGCAGTTGAATACTGACCCGTTTTTGTCTTCTTAGGTTTGTCTACTAACTTCATTTTATCGAACAAAATCTCACCCAATTGTTTTGGAGATGCAATATTGAATTCTTGCTCGGCAGCTTCGTAAATTGATTTCTCTAGGGTGGCTATATCGGAATTTAAATCGCCCGAAAGACTATTCAAAAATGCCTCGTCTAGATTAATTCCTTCCAGTTCCATAGCAGCCAAAACACGCAGTAATGGCACTTCAATGTCATCGAATAATTTTTGGGTATTGGCTTCGCCAAGTTCGTTTTGAAAATGTTCTTTTAACTGAAGAGTAATATCGGCATCTTCGACGGCGTACTCGGTTTGTTTGTCAACCGGCACTTCTCTCATGGAGAGCTGGTTTTTACCCTTTTTACCAATCAACTCTGTAATTGAAACAGGCGAGTAATTCAGATAGGTTTCGGCCAGCACATCCATACTGTGACGCATGTCTGCGTTGATTAGGTAATGCGCTAGCATGGTATCAAAGAGTTTTCCTTTTACAGGCATGTTATATTTCTGAAGCACTTTGATGTCATACTTTAAATTCTGACCAATTTTTTCAATTTCTTCGTCTTCAAAGAAAGGTCGCAATAATTCAATTAATTGCTGTGCTTCCTCTTTTTCTTCTGGAAACGGAAGGTAGAATCCTTTTCCAGCTTCCCATGAAAATGCAATTCCTACGAGCTCAGCCGTAATTGGATTTAACCCTGTAGTCTCTGTGTCGAAACAGACACTTTTTTGCTTCATCAAATTCCTAATGAATAGCGTGGTGCCCATACCTGCTTGTATAGTCTGGTAGAAATGTTCGGTATCTGCAATTGTATTTCTTGAACTATATGCTTTAGCAGTTTCGGTTGGTTCATTATCACCTCCGAAGAGCGAAAATTGTCCAGCTCCAGCTCCAGGAGCATCAGGAGTCTTCTTTACTGTTTCTTTTATATCTTCTTTTTTGGAAGGAGTGTTTGAGGTGCCTGCTGAAGCTTGCGCCTCTGGTGTAAATATTTTACTAAAATTATCCACTAGCCTTCTAAATTCAAGCTCTTGAAAAATGTTTAGAACGGCTGGAATATCTGGCTCAGACATTTCTGAATCTTTTTCATCGAGCTCAACAGGAACGTCCAATATTATTTTTGCCAGTTCTTTCGAAAGCATACCAAGCTCTTTGGCGCCTTCTACTTTTTCTTTCATCTTCCCTTTTAACTCATGCGTATTTGCTAAAAGACCTTCCATACTTCCATAGGCAGCAATGAATTTTTTAGCAGTCTTTTCACCAACTCCTGGGAGCCCAGGGATATTATCGGCGCTATCTCCCATCATTCCTAGGAAGTCAATAACCTGTAACGGGTCTTCGACTTCAAATTTGGCCTGAACTTCCGGGACCCCCCAGGTTTCATAGCCGCCACCAAACATGGGTCGGTACATAAAAATATTTTCAGAAACCAATTGAGCAAAATCCTTATCAGGTGTTACCATAAAAGTTTTGTAGCCTTCTTTTTCCGCTTTTTTAGCAAGGGTTCCAATAACGTCATCTGCCTCAAAGCCTTCCTTGACCATTATAGGAATATGCATTGCTTTCAATATGTTCTGAATATATGGAACTGCAATTTTTATGGCATCTGGAGTTTCATCACGATGCGCTTTATATTCGGGAAAAGCCTCTTTTCTGGCAACACTTCCTCCCTTGTCAAAACAGACGGCCAAATGATCAGGACGTTCTCTTTTAATAACATCTAAGAGCGAATTGGTAAAGCCTAAAATGGCTGAGGTGTCCATTCCCTTTGAGTTGATACGCGGGTTTTTGATAAAGGCATAATAACCTCGAAATATAAGTGCGTAGGCGTCTACGAGAAAGAGTCTTTTTTGATTGGACATTGCTTGGAAATTGTTGTTCCTTCAAATGTAAAAAGAACCCTTCAGAATATGGCATTTTCAGAAACAAAAAAAAGCGTTCTCCATAATTGACTTTCTTTAAAATGAGAAATATATATAATATTAGTTCTGAATTATATAAGTAGTTCCAGAGGTTGGATCTGAAAATATCTGTCTAAGAATGGTCTTCACTAAAAAGACTGCTTTTTCTACAAATGAATTTAAAGGTTTATTGAGATGCAATTTGTATTTTTCCGAACCAATTAGAACAACTATGAAAAACAACTTTTCTATTGCCATTCACGGCGGAGCAGGAACCCTGGTAAAAGGCCTAATGACCGAGGAACTAGAAGCACAATACGAAGCTGCTCTTGATCAAGCTTTGGAAGCTGGATATGCCATTTTGAGACGGGATGGAATTGCGCTAGATGCTGTGGAAACAGCGGTGAACCATTTGGAGAACTCTCCTTTGTTCAATGCAGGAAAAGGTGCTGTTTTTACGGCTGAAGGAACGCACGAAATGGACGCTGCCATCATGGAAGGAAAAAATCGTGAAGCAGGAGCTGTTTCTCTAATTACAGGGATTAAGAACCCAGTTTCATTAGCGCGAGATGTCATGGAAAAAAGTGACCATGTTTTTCTCGCAGGTGAAGGTGCGATGCGCTTTGCGAAAAATAATGGCTATGATCTGGCAACGCCGGATTATTTTTACGATGAGGTGCGTTATCAGCAATGGCAGGGCATAAAGGACAGTGACACCTTTCAGTTAGATCACAGTGTGAAAAAAGATGGCAAGTTTGGAACCGTAGGTGCTGTTGCATGTGATGTTCATGGGAATCTTGCCGCAGCTACTTCAACAGGGGGAATGACCAATAAAAAATGGGGTCGAGTAGGTGATAGTCCGATGGTTGGTGCTGGAAACTATGCTAACAATGCTACATGCGCAGTAAGTTGCACGGGTAGTGGAGAGTATTTCATTCGAGGCGTAGTTGCTTATGACGTATCTTGTTTGATGGAGTTTAAAGGAATGAGTTTAGCAGAAGCTACTTCAGAAGTTATCCACAAGCGCATTCTGGAACTAGGAGGTGATGGGGGTCTTATCGCTATAGATGCCAAAGGAAATATTGCCATGACTTTTAATACTGAGGGAATGTACCGAGCGTGTTATACTTCCGAAGGAAAAAAGGAAATAGGAATTTACAAGGAATAGGGACTACTATTTTGGCTCTAGTGAGATGTTTGTGATGTAGCAAGCATCAAAAGAATGTGGATGTTTGTTTATACGTGGCTTATGCGTTCAGTTTCCAGAGGTGTCCAGAAATTGTTGGGGTTTTAGGTTTTGAATTTATAAAGCCACAGGCTCTATAACAGATAGGTTCAAGGGAGATACCTTTACCTTTTTCTTTTTAATATTGAAACAATCCCCATTTGCAAGTATGTGTGTCTTCAAGTTTGTGAGTGACATGGGAGTGCCTATTTCTAAGAGGTTATGATTGTTGTGTCTGGCCTTGCGTCCATCAAAAACGATGACCATCCCAGAACCAATAACTTCAAAGCTGTTTTTCTTAATCACGAGGCCTGTATCTTCTGCCAGACCAATTCCAATAAGTAGGGGAAATTGCGCAATGGCTTCAGCTAATCTCCCAAAGCGACCACGACGAATAAAGTGAGAATCGATAATAAGTTTCGGGATAAAGTTCATTCCATTTCCCATGCCTACCGCACCTTTAATAAAAGATTCTTGGCTGCTTCCGCCGGTAATCATCTCTTCAGACATACACATGGCGCCGGCACTAGTTCCTGCAATGACAAACTGTTCGTTCTCAAAACGATCCATCATAATTGAGTGAAGGGTTGTACCTCCAATGTGCCGTGTAATCTTGGATTGATTTCCTCCTGAGAACATAACACAATCCGCTTTTTTCATAAGATCAATAACGGTTGGGTCTTCGCAATCTGTTTTTTCTCGAATATCTAATACGTGAACATTCTTGCAACCTAATTTACCAAAAGCTTGTAAGTAATTTTCTCCAACCTCAACTGGAATGCTTGAGGCAGTTGGGATAACAAGAATGAGTGCACTATTTCCCCCGCTCTCTTGAACCACTCGAGACAAGATTCCTTCTTCAATAAATTCAAGATGGTAGATTTCGTGTTCATCAACTCCCTTGTCTTCATTTCCTCCAATTGGGATTAATGTTCCTGCTGCTGTCATATGAATGTGATTTATTGCAAGCGAAAATACACCTTTTGTTCCTAAAAAATTATATATTTATCATCTTTGACCTTAGTTAAACTTAAAACTCATCCGAATGATAATTAGAGAAATAAATGCCATGCGTGGCCCGAATTACTGGTCTGTAAGACGCCACAAACTGATAGTAATGGTTCTTGACTTAGAAGAAATGGAGGAGCGACCGTCGAACACCATTGACGGTTTTAAAGAGCGCTTAGAGGCTATGTTTCCTAGTATGTTTAGTCATCGCTGCTCTGTGGGTGAACCTGGCGGATTTTTTCAGCGTGTCGAAGAAGGAACATGGATGGGACATATTATTGAGCACATTGCATTAGAGGTACAGACCTTAGCAGGTATGGATACAGGTTTTGGAAGAACTCGTGGCTATGGTGAAGAAGGAGTCTATAATGTGGTTTTCTCTTACATCGAGGAAAGTGCAGGGCGCTATGCTGCCGAAGCATCTGTTCGCATTTGTGAGGCATTAATTTCGGGCGAGGATTATGATATGGAAAAAGACATTCAAGAAATGCGCGAATTACGAGAATCAGAACGACTAGGGCCAAGTACAGGTTCTATTGTAGAAGAAGCTGCAAGTAGAGGAATTCCATGGCTTCGGCTGAATAAATATTCACTCGTACAATTGGGCTATGGTGCAAACCAAAAACGAATTCAAGCAACGGTAACTTCAGAAACAAGCAGTATAGGTGTTGAAATTGCATGCGACAAAGAGGACACAAAGTATCTTTTAGAGCAGGCCGAAGTTGAGGTGCCAAGAGGAGATATCATTAGTAAAGAACGAAGTCTAAAAGATGCATGTCGTTATGTTGGATATCCACTGGTGATTAAACCTATTGATGGAAATCATGGTCGAGGGATTACGGTTGATATTCAGAATTATGAAGACGCCGTAGTGGCATTTCACGCCGCAAAAGAAGTTTCAAGTCGTGTTATTGTTGAGAAGTTTGTCACGGGAGAAGATTATAGATTGCTTGTAATCAACAATATTTTGGTTGCCGCCGCAATACGTACACCGGCACATGTGGTTGGAGATGGGAAGTCTACTATAAAAGAGTTAGTTGAGAAGGTGAATGAAGATCCACGTCGTGGTTATGGACATGAGAATGTGCTAACCATGATTACGATGAATAATTTAACGCAAACCATTATTAAGGATGCCGGATATACGGAAGATTCGGTGCTTAAAAAAGACGAACGCCTTATACTAAAAGATACAGCAAACCTAAGTACAGGTGGAACTGCCGAAGATATTACAGACATTGTGCATCCTGCGAATGTTTCTATGGCCGAACGGATTTCTAAAATAATCGATTTAGATATCTGTGGTATTGATATTATGACCACAGATATTACGAAGCCGCTTTCCGAAACAGGTGGCGCGATACTGGAAGTAAATGCTGGCCCAGGGTTTAGAATGCACTTGGCACCAACTACAGGATTACCAAGAAACGTTGCTGCTCCTGTGGTAGATAAATTATTTCCACAACAAGGCGACACAGGAAGAATTCCAATTGTAGCCATTACGGGGACCAATGGAAAAACGACCACCAGTAGACTTATTGCGCACATAGCAAAAATGAAAGGATACCGCGTAGGGTGCACTACTAGTGATGGCGTTTATATTCAGAATAGATTATTAATGACAGGTGATTGCACGGGTCCAGCAAGTGCTGAATTTGTATTAAAAGACCCAACAGTAAATTTTGCCGTACTCGAGTGTGCTCGTGGTGGGATGCTGCGTGCAGGTTTAGGATTTGGCAATTGTGACGTTGCCGTAGTTACCAATGTAGCTGCAGATCATCTCGGCTTAAAAGGAATACATACTGTTGAGCAATTAGCCAAAGTGAAAGGTGTAGTTCCCGAAACAGTGCTTCCAGAGGGCTACGCTATTTTAAATGCTGATGATGACTTGGTTTATGAGATGCGTCGTGGCATCAATTGCAATCTTGCGTTGTTCTCTATGGATGAGGAGAATCCAAGAATACAGGCATTGCAGAGAAAAGGCGGTATTACGGCTGTTTATGAAAATGAATACGTAACTATTTGTAGAGGATCTTGGAAGATGCGTATCATGAAAGCGAAAGACATCCCCCTAACCTATGGTGGAAAAGCTGAGTTTATGATCCAGAATGTGCTAGCTGCTGTTCTAGCAGCGAACGTTCGAGGCATTAGTATTGAAGATATGAAAGCCGGTTTAGAAACATTTATTCCATCGGCTTCACAAACGCCTGGAAGATTGAATTTATTTGAGTTTAAAAACTTCACAATTCTTTTAGACTATGCACATAACCCAGCAGGAATGCGAGCGTTGCAGAAGTTTACTGATAATCTGGAATGCACAGTGAAGGTTGGAATTATTGCTGGAATTGGCGACAGACGTGTTGAGGACAATAACGAAATGGGAGCTATTGCTGCTGAAATGTTTGACGAAATTATTATTCGTCAAGACAAGCGATTACGTGGTAAAACCGAAGAGGAATTAATCAGTATGTTGAATGATGGTATTAAAGCGAAAGATCCAAACAAGAAAACAACCATTATTCCTTCAGAAAAAGAAGCAATCACTTATGCCGTAAACAATGCGGTAAAAGGATCTCTTATTATCTTGTGTAGTGATGTGATTCCAGATGCGCTGGAATTAGTTCAGAAGTTTAAAGCATTAGAAGCAAGTGGCGAAAAGATTTTCGCGAATTAGTACTTCAGAAAACATTCAGATTAAAAAAAGCCGCTTCAATAGCGGCTTTTTTATTTCTTGGATTTCGAAAAAAAAGTATATATGTCAATGTTTGAATCGCTAAAACCTGATGCAAAATCAAAATCAGCTTTTAGAGATAGGTAGTCATCTATTAGGTAGTATGTCTTTTGTACCCAAAATATAAAATGTAAGCATAGCAGGCGATGATCAAAAGTAAAGCCCACTTAAAACCAACATTGTCTGTTAGTAAACCGTACAATGGAGGGATAAAAGCGCCCCCAACGATAGCAGTACAAAGAAGTCCAGATGCCTGTGGTTTTAAATCTCCTAGGCCATCAATAGTAAGTGTGAAAATGGTTGGAAACATGATAGAATTGAATAGTCCAACGGCCAAAATAGACCACATGGCCACAAGGCCTCCAGTATTCATCGATATGAGAAGCATTAAAATAGCCAATAATGCGAAGATGCCAAGAACACGTCCCGGTCTCATTATGCGCGTTAGGTAGGCTCCAACAAAGCGACCGACCATCGCCCCGCTCCAGTAAAATATTACAAAAATCCCGAGTAATGCCTTTGGGTCTCTCCCGTCAAATGACATATTGAAGATTTTAGCAATCCCATTAGCAATGTTCATCATGGTTGAATTTTCTGCCACTACAGCTGCCAAATTCATGTCTTGAAAGTAGTTTACTAAGTAACTCCCTATGGATACTTCTGCACCAACATAGAGGAAAATACCAAGAACACCCATCAGTACATAGCGATTTTTGAGGAGTTTTCCATAGCCTCCTTTCGGGCTCTTTTCAAGAATTTTCGGAAGTTTTATAAATACAAATAGCAAGGCTAAAAAAGCGATGCAACCAGCGAGCACATAAAAAGGTGTTTGTACGGCACCTGCTTCAGAAATATAATAGGCTTTCTGTTCAGATTGCGAGAGAGATGAAATTTCTGCTGATGACATGATCGTGTCGCTCAATAAGAATAGTGAGCCAACAATAGGGGCTATAGCCGTTCCTAGTGAATTGAATGCTTGTGATAAATTAAGTCTACTTGATGCTCCAACTTCACTACCTAAAACAGCTACATAGGGATTTGCCGCTACCTGAAGAATGGTAATCCCAGCAGCTAAAGTGAAATAACCCAATAAGAATACACCAAAGACTCTTTCCGAGGCAGCGGGTGAGAAAAGCACACAGCCTATTGCCATCGTAATTAAACCTAGCACGATTCCTTTCTGATACCCAATTTTGGCTAGTAGCCATCCTGCGGGAATTGAAAAAACGAAAAATGCTCCGAAAAAAGCAAATTGCACCAAGCCTGCTTGAAAATAAGAAAGCTCAAAAACATCTTTTAGTCTGGGAATAAGGCTGTCTACCAGGACCGTAATAAAACCCCATAGAAAAAATAAAACGGTTACAATGATAAATGCGGAGCGATAATTTTTTGATGTAGTCATGAAGGTTGTCTATACTTTATTAAGAAAATCAGATTTAATATTTTCGTTCACATTATTTTGGAATCTCGTTACGCTAAACCCTTTGTGGATACCATAAAAACCAGTTTCTCCAGCTTTATTTATTGCGATATAGCCTACTTGAAAGTCCTGAAAATTAGGACTCTTTTCAATGATCCTTGCAATGGCTTCTTCGCAGGCTTCTTGCGGTGATTTGCCCTGCCTCATGAGCTCTACAATTAAAAAACTACCTACGGTTTTAAGTACTTCTTCTCCCAAGCCAGTGGCGGTTGCGCCACCAATTTGATTATCAATAAATAAACCAGCACCAATAATAGCAGAATCTCCAACGCGTCCAGCCATTTTAAATGCCAAGCCGCTGGTGGTACATCCTCCAGCAATGTCACCATTTTTATCCATGGCAAGCATGCCAATAGTATCATGATTTTCAATGTTGATGATGGGTTTGTATTCAGATGTTTTTTTCCATTTCTCCCAGGCAACCCTTGACCTTTCAGTAAGTAAATTTGTAGGCTCAAAACCTTCTGAAATGGCAAACTGTTCTGCACCAGTACCTGCTAAAATTACATGCGGTGTGTCTTCCATGACTTTACGAGCTACGGCAATAGGATGTACAATATTTTGCATGCAAACTACCGCGCCATAATTTCCAGCTGTGCTCATGATACAGGCATCTAAAGTCACCTTTCCGTCGCGATCTGGTAAACCGCCTATACCTACAGATTGGCCCTCTGCATTGGCTTCTTCAACCATACAGCCTTTTTCAATAGCATCTAAAACAGAGCCGCCATTTGCCATGGTTTCCCAGGCTTTTTGTGTTGATTCTTTAACGTCCCAGGTTGCTATAACAAGTGGTCTTGCCCCTTTAATTTCCACGGCCGTAGCTGCTTCAGATGGCTTCTCTTCTGAAGTTGTTTCATCACATCCAATTAGTGAGGAGGCGGTTACTATTCCAAGACCCGTTAAGGAGGCATTCTGTAAAAATTTTCTACGTTTCATATTGCTATTAGTTAATGTCTATTTCATCCACAAAAATCCAAGCGTCTCCATCAGGACCGCCTAAGTGCCATTCAGGAAGTTTGCCAAAATTCTTGGCAACTATTTTTATATAACGAGCATTATAGCCATGCGTTGAAAATTGGATCGTTTTAATTCCGCTTTCATCTGCCGGAATTCCTGCATCAATCTTTTGTGGTGGCAGGGTTTTGTTAAAGGTTCTCGAATCTGAAACATAACATTCCACTTCCGAAGGGAAGAAAATCCAACTGCCTTGATCTTCTAAAAAGTTTACGCTAATGGTATCAATCGGTTTTATGCTTCCGAGGTCAACAATAGCAACAACGTCTTTACCCCAATAGCCTTGCCATGCTCCTGTTCTAAAATCTTTAGACCCACGAATGCCATCAATTAAGGCGTCATTACCTCCTGCATTATATTGATTGGCATATCCAGTTTCAAGCTTGACACTTAGGTTTGGGTCTATTTTATAGAATTGAGTGGTTAATTCGGGGCTTTTTTCGCCGTTTCTTTCTGAATAGGTTCGAAGATTACTTGCTTCATAAATTGTAATAGGCGCTGTATAAGGTTTATATTCTGAACCGTTCAGGCTATATAAAATGTTTGCATCATCTGAAGACACATTGAGGATAATCGTTGTTTCGGTTTTAAACGCAACATCGCCTTCAGCAAGAAAAGGAGTTAGTAAAATGTTGTTATCAGCTATTTCAGTTATTGGCTCATAGCCATCTTGAGAGCCCCAAACAGCTGGATTGTCAGTCATCTGAAAAACGAGCGTACCGCCTGCCATCACTTCTTCATGTTTAAGGTAGGTGCGTTCCAATTTCGTGTTGTTCAGAAACACAGATTCTACATAGATGTTTGATTCAGAAATATTATCGGCGGCGACGGTAAAGGTTTTACCGTTTTCGAGATTTATCGACGCCTTGGGAAATAGGGGTGTGCCTATTATATATTGATTGCTTCCAGGCGTCACTGGATAAAAACCAAGCGAACTAAAAACATACCAGGCGCTCATTTGTCCGCAGTCTTCATTTCCTGAAATTCCATCAGGTTCGTTGGTATAAAGCTCCGTTAAAATTTGATAAACTAATTCCTGTGTTTTATGTGGTTTGTTCACGAAATTATAGAGATAGGCCATATGATGACTAGGCTCGTTTCCGTGTGCATATTGACCAATTAACCCAGTGATATCTATTTGTTCACGCCCCGAAGTTTCATTCTTAGCAGAAAACAAAGCGTCCAAATGTGTTTCTAAGGTTTCTTTGCCGCCCATAATAGTCATAAGCCCGGAGATGTCCTGCGGCACATACAAACTATATTGCCAGGCATTGGCTTCGGTATAATTGAAGTTCACTTCATAGGGATCAAAAGGGGTAAACCAACTATTGTTAAAACGACCTTGCATAAATCCGGTTTCAGGATTGAATACATTTTTATAGTATTGTCCACGTTTAGAAAAATGCACATATTCTTCATTCTTCCCCATCGCTTTCGCCATGGCTGCAATGGTCCAATCATCATAGGCATATTCTAAGGTTTTAGAGACAGACTCGCTTTCTTCTTCCATGGGAACAAAACCATTCGCTTTATACCCGGCGAGTCCCAATTTGTCTTGCATTGCACTATGTTTCATTGCCTCAAAGGCCATTTCGGCATCATAGCCACGAATCCCTTTTAAATAGGCATCTGCAATTACAGGGACACCGTGATATCCAATCATGCAGCCTGTATAATTTGCAGAAAGATCCCAAATAGGCATAATACCACCTTCCTTATATTTAGCGAGAAGGGTGTTTATAAAATCATTGGTGCGTTCTTGTTCAATAATCGTGTAGAGCGGGTGGGCGGCTCTATAAGTATCCCACAAGGAAAAGACTGTATAATAATCGAAATCGGTTGTTTGATGAATTTCTAAGTCCATTCCGCGATAGCGACCGTCCACATCCTGATATAAATTAGGAGCAATCATGGTATGGTATAATGCCGAATAGAAATTCACTTTGTAATCGTGGTTGTTAGATTCAATCACCACTTTTTCGAGCTGTTTTTCCCAAGCCTTATCAGCTTCAGTTCTGAGTTGGTCAAAGGTTTTGGAGCCAATTTCGGACGTTCTGTTTAGTTTTGCGCCAGCTTCATCAACCGCTGAGATACCTATAGAAATATAGACTGTCTCATTGTTAGGGTTCTCAAATTGCAAAGCAACTTTTCTGCCTCCTGGCATTCCTTGAACTGGAGGGGATTGCAACATGTCCTTAAACTTGTGTGAAGTTTTCAAGCTAAAAAACAAGCGTTGATCACTTGCCCATGCATTAGAATAACGATAGCCTTGAATTTCGGTATTAGAAACAATGTCAATTTTGGCGTCTAAAACTTTATCGCGATGTATTAAATCTAAGATGGCTATTTGGTTTTCTGCTGAAGGATATACATATTTATGCATTCCGGCACGTTCGGTTACCGTAAGTTCCACATGGATGTTGGTGCTGTCTATATGCACTTGGTAGTAGCCTGGGGAGGCGGTTTCATTTTCATGTGAAAAAGAGGCGCTATAGCCCTTTTCTCCATTTGCACCGTTATTAAAGACAATTTCATTGGTTGGCATGAGTAAAATATCTCCATAATCGCTTACGCCTGTTCCGCTGAGGTGAGTATGGGAAAACCCATATATAATCGAATCACTATAATGATAGCCGCTGCAACCGTCCCAGCCATCAAGACGCGTATCGGGACTTAATTGCATCATGCCAAAGGGCATTGTAGCTCCTGGATAGGTATGCCCGTGACCACCTGTTCCAATAAAGGTGTTGACAAGGGATGTGAGTTGATGATCTTTTACCGCTGGCAGGATGTTTTCTCTTTCCGAACAGCTAAAAAAAAGTCCTGCCGCAACAGAAAGAAGGAAGAATTGTTTCATTAATTAGTTTTAGTAGCGGAAAAGATACAAAAACAGTTAAAAAAAAGTGAAGATTGGAGTAAGATTTTAAAAGCGGTCTATCTTTAGCAATTCTGAAAAAACTGCCCATGATCCGTTGGATTATTTTTATTGTTATTTACGCACTAGTTGACATTTATGCCTTTCAAGCTCTGAGGACCCTCACCAAAAACTTTTGGTTGCACGGACTTTACGTATTAAGTTCAGTGCTTATATTGGGTTTTCTCATGTATCAGCTAAACCAAGCTGGAACAAGCAGAATGATGTCCGTATCTGGCATGTATGTTTTTGGTTTTTTCCTAGCTTTCTTTGGTCCAAAGCTATTGATTGTGATTTTCATGTTTGCTGAAGATATTGTTCGGGTATTTGTAGGCTTATTCTCGAAATTTGGTTTCGGTGATACCGGTTTTTATATGCCTTCTCGCCGAAAGTTTGTAAGCACTATTGCACTGGGCCTTGCAGCTATTCCGTTTGCGTCATTAATCTATGGAATGATCCAAGGAAAGTACAATTATAAGGTTTTAAAGTATGCTCTGGAGTTTGATGATTTACCCGAAGCTTTTGATGGCTATACTCTAACTCAGATTAGCGATATACATAGTGGGAGTTTTGATAATGCGGAGAAGGTAGCATATGCGGTAGATTTGGTGAATCAACAACAGAGTGACCTCATACTATTTACCGGTGATTTGGTAAATAACGTTGCTGATGAGATGTTGCCATGGAAGAAAATGTTTAGCACATTAAAAGCGACAGACGGGGTGTATTCGGTGCTTGGGAATCATGATTATGGGGACTATGTACAATGGCCTTCAGAAACGGAAAAAAATAAAAATCTCACTAGCCTAAAAGAGTTACAAAAAGAGATGGGTTGGAAGTTGCTCCTAAACGAGCATGCCACACTTGAACGTGGAAAAAGCCAAGTCAAATTGATTGGAGTTGAGAATTGGGGTGTTGGCGGTTTTAAAAAAGCTGGTGACCTTGATAAGGCTTGTGAAGGAGTTTTGTCTACTGATTTTAAGATACTTATGAGTCATGATCCTTCCCATTGGAAAGAACGGGTAAAGCAGGATGATAGGAACTTTCAATTAACGCTGAGTGGGCATACCCATGGTATGCAATTTGGTATTGAAATTCCAGGCTGGATAAAGTGGAGTCCTGTAAAATACCGTTATGAAAATTGGGCTGGTATTTACGAGGAGTTTGGAAGATACATAAACGTAAACCGTGGCTTTGGATTTTTAGGCTACCCAGGAAGGGTAGGAATTTGGCCAGAGATTACGGTAATAAAACTCAAAAAGAAGCGTAAGACCGCATAGTGCTTGTTATTAGTACATAAATGTTATATTTGCATAACGATTATTCAGAAACGGAACATATAGTATGTCAAAATTTGGAGAATTAATTGAAACTCGGGTACCAGTCCTTTTGGATTTTTATACTGAATGGGATGAGGCCTGCAAGGGAATGCATCCTGTACTTCGAGATGTTGCTGCCGCTCTTGGGGACAAGGCTCGCGTGATAAAAATTGACGTTGAAAAAAACAACGAATTAGCTAAAGCACTTCGTGTGAAGGGCCTGCCGACACTCATGATCTATAAAGATGGTGAAATGAAATGGCGCCAAAGTGGTGAGCAAGACGCGAATACGCTTATTGGACTTGTAAAAGAGTATGTTTAGTATTAGGAAATAGGGACACATTCCCATCCTTTTTCAGCGATAAAATCAAGCACTTTTGGAAGTGCATGTCTCAATTTATTTTTGGCTTTCAGGCTATCGTGAAAAACCACGATACTTCCTGTTTCTATGTTTTTCAACACATTTTGAAGGCATTTTTCTTCGGAAATAGACGTGTCAAAATCGGCGCTTAACACATCCCACATAATTATTTTATACCCTTGTTCTTGAATTGATTTCGCTTGCTTCGTGGTCATCTTGCCGAAAGGGGGGCGGAAAATATTTGAGAATTCTGAGTTTGCTCGGTCCCTGGCACTTCCTGCTTCGTTCAATATTTTAGCTGCTTCCGCAACATCTTCGAGATAGTTTTTGAATTTCGTTTTTCTTCCGTTCAGATGATGAAAAGTATGATTGCCTATAGTATGTCCTTCAGCAATAACTTGCTGAAAGACTTCGGGATGCTTTGATACATTATCACCAATGCAGAAGAATGTTGCTTTGGCATTATGTTTCTTCAGTAGTGATAAAACCCACGGTGTGACTTCAGGGATTGGACCATCATCAAAGGTTAGGAACACCTGCTTATTTGTCGTCGGAAATGTCCAAACTCGCTTCGGAAAAAGCCTTTGTACAAGTTTGGGGGTTTTTACCAAATATGTTTTCACTGGGCGAATGTTTTATTCTCTTGGGCTAGCATCTAGCGGAATATTGACTTGTGGTATTTCGGGTTCGAGTGTGTTTTCAAGATCCATCTTTTCATCATCAGAATAGAAATGACGGAAAAGCTTCAAATAGTCATTAAACTTTGCTGCTTCCGCACGCCCATATTCTTCATTATCACTAATAAGAATGATGTCTACAAGACTTCGGTAATACTCCATGGCACTAATTATTTCGTCAGGCATGGCGTATTGCTTTTTAAGTTTAAGACCGCTAAAATAGATCAGTTTTTCTTGATACTTTTTAGCAACATCCTGATATACTTGTCTTGCTTTATCGGGCTTGTCCACTTCGTAATAACCTAATACATATGCATCCAAGAGCGAATAATACTCAAAATACGCTACGGGCATTTTTTCCATTGCTAGATCTAGAATTTCTTCTGCGCGTTGCTTATCGCCATCGTTGATTAGGTTTTCTGCCAGTCGCGCTAAATTGCTTCTGTAGGTAATACCATTTCTTCTGGTTTCCACATCGTGATAAATGTCTGGACTGCCGCTATTTCCCCAATCCCATTTATTGACGATTTCGTACATTTTTTCAGTATCAACACGTCCCATATCGAAGGGGTTACGCTCGTTCACTGGCGTTCTTATTGGAACCCATTTGTAGACAACACCATCTAGTTGAAGATAGTCTTTCATCCAGAGATAGTCATCATCACCAAAGCTTCCGCCACTAAAATAAATAGGGCGTTCCCAATTATTATTAGCAATAATGTCGAGCATCATCATTCGGTTTTTATAAATAAAGTCACCATTGAGTTCAATGTCAATATAAGGGACAATCTTATCCGCATCTTTTTCTGTTACAATACCGTTTCTAAGGACTGCTTCTTTATCTACTGGGATTCTAATAATCTTAGAAGGGAAACTGTTTGCTAATTTGCCACTACCCAATTCTACTTTGGTCGCTGGGCTGTCATTAGCAACAAAATTCATCCATGTTTTGATATCGATAGTATCCTTATTGGTGCGCTGAAAAGCAAGGAAGTCTCGCGATCCCCATTTATACTTATCGTGTGTTAACTGCGAAGGAATTGGATCACTGCTGTAGGCCTTTTTCTTCATGTCATCAATATACCAGTCTGTCGCGAAGAGGCTTGTATTTATAACACGCACATCCTGTCTGTAACCTTCCACACCCTGGGCGTACCATAGCGCGAATGTGTCATTATCTCCAATGGTAAATAGGATCCCGTTTTCGTCAACCGAATCGAGGTACATTTTGCCCATAGCGTTGGCGGTGTATCTATTGGATCTGTCATGGTCATCCCAATTTTGAGTTGCCAATAAAACGGGCGCTGCAAGTAATGTAGCCGTTAATACAATGGGAATGGCAATCTTGGGTTTGACCCAATCTTTAACAATTTCATAAAGGGCATATACTCCGAAACCGATCCACATGGCGAAGACGTAGAAGGAGCCTACAAGGGCGTAGTCACGTTCTCTGGGCTCAAAGGGTCTTTCGTTGAGGTATATCTTTAAGGCTATTCCTGTAAAGAGGAAGAACACCAGTAACACCCACCACGTTTTTTTGTCGTTTTTAAAATGAAAAACGATTCCTAATATTCCGAGAATTAGTGGCAGGAAGAAATAGTTATTTCGAGCTTTGTTATTTACGGCATCGCTTGGTAAATTGTCTTGGGAACCTAGTCGGAATTCATCAATAAACTTAATACCGCTTAACCAGTTTCCATGCAGATCTGTATACTGGCCTTGAATATCATCTTGTTTTCCAGTAAAATTCCACATAAAATAGCGCCAATACATATAGCCAAACTGGTATTCGAACATAAAGGACATATTCTGCCAGAAGGAAGGCTTTTCAATGTCTAAGAAGGGTCCGAAGCGTTGCAGAAAACTGTGATAATCTTCGCCATCAACGAGTCCGTTAGCGAATGCCTCTTTGAACTTGACAACTTCATTGACCAGTCTTTGTTCACTTCCGTACTCACGTTTAATTTTAAAATCTAGTCCGCCTGTAAAGTCTAAATATCTAACACTATTTTCCATGCTCCACATGCGTGGGAGGAATGCTTTATGGACATCTTCGGTGTTCTGCAGCGCGTTTTTATAGTCGTTTACAATAACATATTTTTTAGTAGCCAGGTCTTTTTCGTATTTCGGCTTTTCGTCTCTATATGGGTTTAATTGGTCCAGTCCAGCATAGGCTTCGGTAAACATTGGTCCATGGAAAAGGTGTGTTGTTGGATACTGTTCTCTGTTATAATAGGCGAGTAGTTCGCGAGCGTTATTTGGGTTGTTTTCGTTAATTACGGTACCTGCGTTCGCTCTCACAGGGAGCATCAACCAGCTTGAGAAACCAATAAAGATGAATAGAACACACAATATTAAGGTGTTGAATTGTGCGAATCCATTTTTGCGTGTGTATTTTAATCCGAAGTAAAACAAAGCGATAAACACAATTCCGGCGATAATAGACCCAGAGTTAAAGGGCATGCCAATTGAGTTTACAAAGAATAATTCTGAAGCACTAAAGAATTTCATTGTCCAAGGGAGTAGGAGTTTGAAAATAACGAGTAAAACCGCTACAACGACAATATTGGCTACCAAGAAATTTTTAAGTGTAATTTTTTTGTAATTCTTAAAGTAATACAAGAATCCCATGGCTGGAATGGTAAGGAGTCCCATAAAATGAATCCCGAAAGAAAGTCCGATAAGAAAGGCGATAAGGACTACCCATCTGTTTCCTCGAGGCGTGTTCATCTCGGCTTCCCAGCGGAGCGCGCAATAGAAGAGGACAGACATCATAAAGGAAGACGCGGCGTATACTTCGGCTTCAACGGCACTAAACCAAAAACTATCGGTAAATGTGAAGGCTAAAGCGCCAACGGCGGCACTTCCGAGTATGGCAATCTGGTTGTCTTTATTGAGTTCTTGGTGTTTTGACACTATATTTCTAAGGAGAATAGTGAGCGACCAAAACATAAAGAGTATTGTGAAGGCGCTGGCAAAAACCGACATAAGGTTAATGGTAAGAGCAATTTTGGATGAATTGATGGCAAAAATAGAGAAAAAGGCTCCTAGTAATTGATAGAGTGGTGCTCCCGGAGGGTGTCCAACTTCCAAATTACTAGCGGTGGTAATGTACTCTCCCGCATCCCAGAAGGCAGCCGTAGGCTCTACCGTAAGCCAGTAAGTGACAAGGGCGACTAAGAATGTAAGCCAGCCTAAAAGGTTATTCCATTTGGTGAAGTTGAAATTGGTCATAAATAACTGTCAATTTTGATTATGGCGAATTTAGTAATAATATGGAGATGGCTATTATAAAATAATGCCAACGTACCTAAAGTTAGAGATATTTAGAGTGGTTTGGGTCTGTATTTTTTGGGATTAAGCCCTCTTTTTTGATTTGTCTACCCAGCTAAAGTCATTTTAGAAGTTATTTTGTTTAAAAATGTTTGCCAGCTAGAAAGATTATTATAAATTTGCAACCGTTAATACAGTAATGGCCCATGGTGTAACTGGCAACACGTCTGTTTTTGGTACAGAAGAGTCTAGGTTCGAGCCCTAGTGGGCCAACACTTATTAAAAATCCCGATCTATAATTAGGTCGGGATTTTTTTATGCGAATTACTAAATAACACTAAGCGATACGTTTACACCTATCATTATTAAAAAGGAAATGTATTTTCTTTGATAGTAACTCGTGAAGCGAGTCAAGGAGAGCTCCTAGTCATGCTTAAAAGAAGGTTCGCACATGCTGCTGGCCAACGTAGATTTCTCAAAGTATTTAATCTTAAATTTAGCGAAGTTCTTTTCCGTAAGGAGCTATGTGTGCTCAGAAAACCCTCACGGATGGCCTATTCGGTTTTTAGTTGCTCGCCAATGTGACCTAATACAATCTGTATTTGCGTTAAATTTTAAAGGTAATTACAGGCATATTGGCATGATTTACTAAGTCTTCACTAATGCTGCCATTAAAGAAATGCGAAATTCCTTTTCTTCCGTGGGTACTCATGCCAATTAAATCGGCATTAGTGTCTTTAGCAAACTGAAGAATTCCTTTTTCTATACTAGTGTCATTATAGATGTTTAAGGTGTAGTTTTCAACCCCCATGCCTTTGATAAAACGATTCATAGTGTCATTGGCTTGCACGGTTGTTTTAAAGTCGTTCGGTGTATTGATAAACAATAAATGCATTTTAGCACCTATCGCCTTGGCGAATTTCTGAGCATTGTCAAACGGCACGCTGCATTCTTCAGAAAAATCTGTAGCGAACACAAAATTTTCAATATTGAATTTAGGATGCGGGTTTTTGATAACCAGTACGGGAGTTGAAGAGGTTCGCACCACCTTTTCAGTATTGCTGCCAATAAACATTTCTTTGAATCCACTAGCCCCATGAGAACCCATAATTACAAGATCTATTTTACTTTGCTTTACAGCTTCGGCTATATCATCGTATATTTCCCCATGGCCGATAGCATAATCGATTTCTACATTTTCTAAATATGGTTTTGCCAAGAGTTCGTCAAAGTGTTTCTCCGCAAGTTTGATGAAGTATAGCGCTTCAGGAAGCGAACCCGTATTTTTGTTCGCAAGATGGCTAGGTAGCTCCATTGAATGAAGTAAAAAAATTACGCCGTTGTTTTTTGATGCGATTTGTACCGCAACTTTAAGTGCATTTTCGGCTTGCACAGAAAAATCTGTAGGAACTAATATTCTTTTCATAAGAGGAGATTTATAGGTTTTACTTTGCTAGCAATAAGGTACGAAATTTTGCAAAGCCAATACTATTTTTATAGTTTTAAAAATTATAGTATATTTGCACCGAAATTGATACGTAACGAGTTGAGGGGACATAAAAGTCCCCTCTTTTTATAGCCATATTTGATGCGGGAACAAGTAATACAGCTTTTAGAGGATGCTCTAGCTGAAAATCCATCACTCTTTTTAATTGATTTGGAAATTTCGGATGCGAAGCAAATTCGCGTGATCATTGATGGCGATACTGGCGTGACGGTTGCAGATTGTATTGCAGTAAGCAGGGCAATTGAGCATAATATGGATAGAGAAGAACTAGATTTTTCTTTAGAAGTGATGTCAGCTGGTGTATCAGAACCTTTATCCGCGGTTCGACAGTATAAAAAGAATCTCGGACGAAAGTTAAAAGTACGAACCAATACTGGTGAGACGATTGAAGGTGAGTTAATGGATGTCAATGAAGACACTATTTTACTTCAATGGAAGGCAAGAGAGCCAAAGCCAATTGGAAAAGGAAAAGTTACTGTTCAAAAAGAAGCAGTGCTTACCTATAAAGAAATTGTGGAAGCAAAAGTTATGGTAACATTTAATTAAAATGACATGGAAAATTTAGCGTTAATTGATTCTTTTTCAGAATTCAAAGATGATAAGCTGATTGACAGAGTAACGCTTATGGCGATACTAGAAGACGTTTTTAGAAACGCATTAAAGAAAAAATATGGAAGTGATGATAACTTTGATATCATTATTAACCCAGATAAAGGAGATTTAGAAATTTGGAGAAATAGAATTGTTGTTGCTGATGGTGAAGTAGAAGACGAAAATGAAGAAATTTCATTGAGTGCTGCGCATAAGATCGAAGACGATTTTGAAGTAGGCGAGGATGTTTCCGAAGAAGTTAAATTAATTGACCTTGGAAGACGGTCTATTTTAGCCTTGCGTCAGAACCTGATTTCGAAAATACACGAACACGACAACACAAACATTTACAAGAACTTTAAAGAGCTTGAAGGTGAAATATATACCGCTGAAGTGCATCACATTCGTCACCGTGCGGTGATTTTGTTAGATGATGACGGGAATGAGATTATCCTTCCAAAGGATAAACAAATACCTTCAGATTTCTTCAGAAAAGGAGATAATGTACGTGGTATTATTGAAAGTGTTGAACTGAAAGGAAACAAACCATCTATTGTAATGTCTCGTGCGAATCCAGTATTTTTGGAGAAACTGTTTGAGCAGGAAATTCCTGAAGTCTTTGATGGTTTAATTACGGTAAAGAAAGTAGTGCGTATTCCTGGTGAAAAAGCAAAAGTAGCCGTAGATTCTTATGATGACAGAATTGATCCTGTTGGAGCATGTGTTGGAATGAAAGGATCACGTATTCACGGAATTGTTCGTGAGCTTGGAAATGAAAATATTGATGTAATTAACTATACAAGCAACCTGCAGTTATTCATTACAAGAGCGCTGAGCCCAGCGAAGGTTACTTCTATTAAGATTAACGAAGAAACCAAACGTGCTGAGGTGATTTTGCGCCCAGAAGAGGTGAGTAAAGCAATTGGTAGAGGTGGACATAACATTCGTTTGGCTGGTCAATTGACAGGCTATGAGATTGATGTACTTCGTGAAGGTGCTGAAGAAGATGTTGAATTGAGTGAATTCTCAGATGAAATTGAAGGATGGGTGATTGAAGAATTCAAAAGAATTGGTTTAGATACTGCAAAAAGTATTCTAGAGCATGACCTTGCTGATTTAGTGAAAAGAACAGATCTTGAAGAAGAGACTATTTCAGATGTTATCAATATATTGAAAGAAGAATTTGAAGAGTAGGGACAAGATTTCCTACTTTCACATATAGTTTAGAGAAAAATAGTAGAAGCATTTATGGCTGAAGTAAAAACAATGAGGCTTAGTAAAGTACTCCGCGAATTCAATATTTCGTTGGATCGTGCTGTGGAATTTTTAAGTTCCAAGGGCTGCGAGGTAGAAGCACGTCCTACCACCAAGATATCCAACAATGAATACGAAGTGCTTTTTAACGAGTTCCAAACCGATAAAAGCAAAAAGGTACAGTCCAAAGAAGTTGGGGAAGAAAAGCGGAAAGAAAAAGAAGAGCTTCGATTAGAGCGTGAACGCGAAATTGAAGAGAAACTTCAAAGAGAGGCTTCGAGAGTTATAAAGGCGGAAGCTAAACTGGATGGACCGAAGCAAGTTGGTAAAATCGATTTAGGTGCCGACAAGCGAAAGGAAGCGAAAAAAGAGGAAGAAATTCCAGAAGAAAAAGCGCCCGCCAAACCAGAAGTAAAGGCTGTGCCTGATGCTAAAAAGGAGGAAGAAAAAGCTCCTGAAAAGCCAGAAATAGTCGCTCCTAAAAAGGAGGAGGCTAAAGTGACTGTTGAGGAAGTTGCTCCAAAGGTAGAGGCTAAGGTAGCTGTTGAGGAAGTTGTTCCAAAAGCGGAAGCTAAAGTAGCTGTTGAGAAAGTTGCTCCAAAAGTGGAAGCTAAGGCGGCTGTTGAGGTAGTTGCTCCAAAAGTGGAAGCCACTCCAGGAATGTCCGATAAAGTTGAAACTGCATATCAGAAACTAAACGGACCTAACTTTACAGGAAAGAAAATCGACCTTTCCCAGTTCAAAAAGCCAGAAAAGAAGAAGCCCGAAGACAAGAAGGATCCTAAGAAGGATGAGAAGAAAGGTAGGAGAAGACGAATAAGCAAAGAGGCGCCAAGAGGTTCTGGTCCGTTGCGTGACACTAGAGGAAGCGCAGCCCGTAAGCCTGGAGGTAGAACTACGGTTACCAAGGAAGAGCCTAGCGAAGAAGACGTACAAAAACAAGTGCGTGAGACTCTTGAAAAGCTTCAAGGGAAATCCTCTAAAGGAAAGGGAGCTAAATACAGAAGAGAGAAAAGAGATAGTCACCGTCAAAAAACGGAAGTCGAACTTGCACAGCAAGAAGCTGACAATAAATTATTAAAACTTACAGAGTTTGTTACGGTAAGTGAGGTTGCTACCATGATGGATGTGCCAGTAACCAATATTATTTCCGCGTGTATGTCACTTGGAATGATGGTTACAATGAACCAGCGTCTGGATGCAGAAACGCTTTCAATTGTTGCAGATGAATTTGGCTTTGAAGTTGAATTTATCACCGCAGATATTGAAGAAGCAATTCAAGAAGTTGAAGATGCTGTAGAAGATTTGCAAGATCGTGCTCCTATTGTTACTGTAATGGGTCACGTTGATCACGGTAAAACATCGCTACTGGATTATATACGTGAAGAAAATGTAATTGCTGGAGAATCTGGTGGAATCACACAGCACATTGGTGCCTACGGGGTGACATTAGAGAACGGTCAAAAAATGGCGTTCCTTGATACGCCAGGTCACGAAGCCTTTACTGCCATGCGTGCTCGTGGTGCTCAAGTAACGGATTTAGCAATAATTGTGATTGCGGCAGATGATGATATTATGCCACAAACGAAGGAGGCCATTAGCCACGCCCAAGCGGCTGGAGTGCCTATCGTATTTGCAATAAATAAAATTGATAAGCCTGATTCAAATCCAGAGAAGATTAAAGAAGGCTTGGCGCAAATGAATCTTTTGGTTGAAGATTGGGGAGGTAAAATTCAGTCCCATGATATTTCAGCAAAAACAGGAGAAGGGGTGCCAGAATTACTTGAAAAAGTATTGCTTGAAGCAGAATTATTAGAACTGAAAGCAAATCCAGTAAAACCGGCAAACGGAACTGTTGTTGAAGCATTTTTAGATAAAGGTAGAGGATATGTTTCTACTATTTTGGTACAGGCAGGTACGCTTAATATTGGAGATTACGTATTGGCTGGTCGGAATAGTGGTAAGGTGAAAGCCATGCATGATGAGCGTGGTAAAAAGGTAAAAGTGGCTGGACCATCAACGCCAGTTTCTATTTTGGGACTAGACGGAGCGCCTCAAGCAGGTGATAAGTTTAATGTATTTGAAGATGAACGTGAAGCGAAAGATATCGCTAGTCGAAGAACACAATTACAAAGAGAGCAGTCTGTTAGAACGCAGCGCCATATTACCTTAGACGAAATAGGAAGACGTATTGCGCTTGGGGACTTTAAAGAACTGAACATTATCCTTAAAGGAGATGTGGATGGTTCTGTGGAAGCTTTGACAGATTCTTTCCAGAAACTTTCTACGGAAGAAATTGAAGTGAATATTATTCATAAAGCGGTTGGGCCAATTACCGAAAGTGACGTATTGTTAGCTTCTGCTTCTGATGCGATTATTATTGGGTTTAACGTTAGGCCAATGGGTAATGCACGTCAAATAGCAGACAAGGAAGAAATCGATATCAGAACATACTCGATTATTTATAACGCTATTAACGACCTGAAAGATGCGATGGAAGGCATGTTGTCTCCAGAAATGAAAGAGGAGATTACAGGTACGGCCGAAATTAGAGAAACATTTAAGATTTCGAAGATTGGAACCATTGCAGGGTGTATGGTATTAACTGGTAAAATTTTACGAAGCGCTGGAATACGATTGATTCGTGAAGGTGTGGTTGTGTTTACGGGCGAATTAGAGTCGTTAAAACGATTTAAAGACGACGTAAAAGAAGTAGCCAAAGGATACGATTGTGGTATTCAGGTGAAAAACTACAACGATATAATAGAAGGTGATATAATTGAAGCCTTCCAAGAAGTAGCGGTGAAGAAGAAGCTGAAGTAGTATTCGGCTTGATGGAGCAGCGGTATGGAGTAAAAAAGGGGGGACTTTCTAAACAGAAAGTCCCCCCTTTTTAATTTTACACTCTAAATGCTGTCAATTTCTTACTTTTCTTTTCGATCTGGTTTTAAAATAAATGCAGAACCAAAATTGCGCTGTACCTCAATGAGTGCCCTATCTGCTTCTAACCGAGCGCCAAAATTGCCGACCCAAACCTTGTAGTTTGGTGTTTCATATTCTATAGAGGCGGGCCAGCTTTCGTAGAGTCCTCTGTATTTTCTAATCACAGTGTTGGCTTGTCTTAATTCTCCGTAATACAACTGTATTGTATACCCGTTTGCTAACTTGTTTTCCTTTTCTAGTGTCTTTTTTAAATCGAGTAACTCAGTGATCTTAGTGTCTTGATTTATGCTTACGGTAGCTTGTTGAGCCAAGGTGTTTTCAGAAATCATAATCAGTAAAATACTGAAAATTAATGTGTTAAATATGTAAGGAACTTTCATGTGTGAATAATTAAGTTACAAATGTAAATCTTATAAACTTTATACTATGCAAATATATTATTTAGAATAATTATAAATTAGGGATTAACACTTTGTTTAGATTTTACGAATCGACTTAAAACCGTACTTTTGTGCCGTTATTTAAGGCGCCTAAATGAGGTCTTTTTTTTAAAGTATTATAACCAATTACGTGCCAAACTATTGACAACAATTAACTATTAGTATGCAAAAGGTGAAGTTAAGAAATCTACCCTCAAATTTGTCAGTACTCGCTCTAGCTCTTATGCTGGCATTTTCAGTTAATGCATTCGCCCAAGATGGTGCCGAGGCTGCAGTTGGTGCAGATCTAGGAGGCGATCCTGTGACTGGAAAAGCCTTATTTAATGCGAATTGTGCTGCATGTCATAAATTAGACAAGAAAGCTACTGGCCCTGCGTTGCGCGACGTAGCCGACAAATACGATAGAGAATGGTTGTATTCTTGGATCAAGAATAGTCAAGGCTTGATAAAGTCAGGAGATGCAACGGCGGTTAAAATCTTTGCGGAAAACAATAATTCTGTAATGACGTCTTTCCCTGCGCTTAGCAATGGGGATATTGATAATATTTTGGCCTACACAAGTGAGCCGAAAAAAGTGATTGTTATTGATCCTGCTACTGCTGCTAATTCGGGCAGTGGAGAAGGAAGCGGTGTGTCAAACAATGTTCTTTTGGGAGTTCTAGCGTTAGTTTTTGGGCTCTTGGTTGTGATGCTTTTATTGGTAACAAGTACATTAAAGAAAATTGCGCAAGCAAACGGTGTTGAATATGCGACACCAGAAAAGCGCACACCTATCTGGAAGGCTTTTGTTCAAAACCAATTTTTAGTATTGGTTACAGCGATATTTCTGCTGTTAGGCTCTGCATATTTTGCTTATGGCTATTTTATGCAGGTTGGCGTAGATCAAGGATATGCTCCAGTGCAACCAATACACTATTCTCACAAAATTCACGCAGGAGATAATGAGATAGACTGTAACTATTGTCACTCTTCAGCAAGAAAAAGTAAGCATTCAGGAATTCCTTCATTGAATGTGTGTATGAATTGTCACAAAAATATTGGCGAAGTAGCAGAAGATACTGCAACGGAAGAATACACGAAAGAGTTCTATGACGGGGAAATTGCAAAATTATACGATGCTGTTGGATGGGATGTAGAGAATCAGGTCTATACTGGTGAGCAGAAACCAGTGAAATGGGTGCGTATTCATAACTTGCCGGATTTCGCATACTTCAACCACTCACAGCATGTAACGGTTGCTGGTGTTGAATGTCAGACATGTCACGGCCCTGTTGAAGAAATGGAAATCATGTCACAGTTTTCACCGCTTACCATGGGATGGTGTATTAACTGTCACCGCGAAACCAACGTAAATATTGCTGATAACGCATACTACGATAAAATACACGATGCGCTTACAAAGAAATATGGAGTTGATAAGCTTACAGCTGCTCAAATGGGTGGTCTGGAATGTGGAAAGTGTCATTACTAAATATTAAAGATAATTACAATTACAATATGTCATCAAACAAGAAATACTGGAAAAGTGTTGAGCAGCTAGACGAAAATAGCGCTATTGTTAAGACGCTAGAACAAAATGAATTTGCGGAGTCTATTCCTACAGATGAATTTTTAGGTGATAAGGAAACCCTAGAGGCTTCTTCAACTACGCGTCGTGATTTCTTAAAATATGTTGGGTTCACGACGGCCGCTGCTTCTTTAGCCGCATGTGAAGGACCCGTAATTAAATCTATTCCGTACGTAGTTGCGCCAGATGAAATTGTTCCCGGAGTTGCAAACTACTATGCTACTAGTGTTGCTGATGGTTTTGACTTTGCCAATGTGCTTGTCAAAACACGTGAGGGAAGACCTATTAAGATAGAGCGAAACGATCTTGCTGTTGCTAACAAGAGTGTAAATGCGCGTACGCAAGCTTCTGTATTGTCATTATATGATTCAAACAGATTGATTGAGCCTAAAGTTAAGAGGGCAGATATATCGTGGGAAGATGCAGGCGTATCGTGGGAAGATTTTGATCAACAAGTTGCTCAAAAGATGGATCAATTGGCAGGGCAAGACATTGTTTTGTTAACACAGACTTTTGCGAGTCCGTCAACTTCAAAATTAATAACTGCGTTCACAACAAAATATCCAAATGTTCGTCATGTAGTCTATGATGCTATATCATCTTCTACGGCATTGGACGCTTTTCAAAATAAATACGGTACAAGAGGTTTAGCAGATTATGATTTTTCTAAAGCTGAAGTAATTGTTTCTGTTGGTGCAGATTTCTTAGGGGATTGGCAAGGTGGAGGATTTGACGGTAGTTATGCTAAAGGTCGTGTTCCTAAGCATGGCAAAATGTCTAAACACGTTCAGTTTGAGTCAAATATGACACTTACCGGCGCGAATGCAGATAGAAGGGTTCCTGTAACTCCAAATCAGCAAATGGCTGTTCTTAGAGCCTTAACTGGAGGTAGTACTTCTGGGTTGTCAGCGGAAGTGAGCCAAGCAGTTGCGAAAGCGAAAGAACAATTAGAGAAAGCGGGAAATAAAGGTGTTATTGTTACAGGTCTTTCAGACGTTAGCGCTCAGGCTATGGTTCTCGATTACAATGCGAATAGTGTTGTGATGAATGCGAATAAGCCAAAACTGACGCGTCAGGGAAGTAATTCGAAAGTTCAAGAAGTAATTACAGGTGTGATGAACGGAACTGTAAAAGGAATGATCACCGTTGGTGTTGATCCTTTATATACTTTTCCAAACGCAGCAGCTTTTGCAGAAAAATATAAGAGCCTTGACTTAAGATTGGCATTTTCACAAAAATTAGATGCCACAGCATCGATGGCAGAATTTGTAGCTGCAACGCCACATGCATTAGAATCTTGGGGTGATGTTCAAATGACCAAGGGTTCATATAGTTTAATGCAACCAACCATCCGTCCGCTTTTTGATACAAGACAATTTCAAGATTGCTTGTTATTATGGACTGGAAGTACAAAAAATTATTACGATTATATAAAAGAGACTTGGGGCGACATTTTAAATGGAGGTTCATGGAATAAGGCGTTAGAAGCTGGTGTTTATGAAAGTGCTTCGGAAATGGTTATGGAATCAATTCCTAAAGTGGCAGGTAATGCTACCTTAACTGGTGGAACTTCACATAGTGCATTTGGAATGGCTGCGCAAGATGGTGGCTTAGAGCTAACGCTCTATACAAAAACGGCTATGGGTGATGGTCAACAAGCAAATAACCCTTGGCTTCAAGAAATGCCAGATCCTCTTACAAGAGCATCTTGGGATAACTATTTGACAGTTTCTTCAGCAGATGCTAAGGAAATGGGCCTTGTAAATGAGAATGTTGCAAATGGGGCGTTGAATGGAAGTTACGTAAATGTAACCCTTGGCGATGTTGTTATTGAGAATATTCCTGTGATGATTCAGCCAGGACAAGCAAAAGGTTCTGTTGGGCTTGCTCTGGGATATGGTAAGACTCATGGTATTCAGGATGAAATGCAAACAGGTGTTAACGCTTATGTATTATATAATAACTTTTCAGACGTACAGCAGGTAACGATAGAAAAAGTTGTTGGTATGCATGAGTTTGCATGTGTGCAGCTTCAAAATACAATGATGGGTAGAGATATCATTAGAGAAACAACTCTAGAGGTATTCAACACAAAGGGTGTGGATGACTGGAATCCTATGCCAATGGTGTCTAAAGATCATAAAGAAATTCCAGTAACATCTCCGGATGCCGATTTATGGAGCTCATTTGATCGTTCAATTGGCCACCACTTTAATCTGTCTATTGACTTAAATGCATGTAACGGTTGTGGTGCATGTGTGATTGCCTGTCATGCAGAAAACAATGTGCCAGTTGTTGGTAAGGAAGAAATTAGAAAAAGTAGAAATATGCACTGGTTGCGTATTGATAGATATTATTCTTCGGAAGGATCTTTTGATGCTGATGTAGAGAAGAAAGAAAATGCTAGCGGTCTCTTTGGTGAAACTGGTGTTAAGACCACACTGAGAGAACTGGAAGATCCAGCTGCAAATCCACAAGTTGCCTTCCAGCCTGTGATGTGTCAGCATTGTAATCATGCCCCTTGTGAAACTGTTTGTCCAGTAGCGGCAACATCTCACGGGCGTCAAGGTCAAAACCACATGGCTTATAACCGCTGTGTTGGAACACGTTATTGTGCAAATAACTGTCCTTATAAAGTACGTCGTTTCAACTGGTTCTTGTACAATGAGAATGATGAGTTTGACTACAATATGAATAATGACCTTGGAAGAATGGTACTGAACCCAGATGTTGTGGTTCGTTCAAGAGGGGTTATGGAGAAGTGTTCTATGTGTATTCAGAAAACACAATTAACAATATTAGAAGCGAAGCGTGACGGTCGTCCTGTGAAGGATGGTGAATTCCAAACAGCTTGTTCTTCTGCATGTAATACGGGAGCAATGGTGTTTGGTGACATCAATGATAACGAGAGTGTAATTTATAACGAGAAAAAAGACAAGAGAATGTATCACTTGTTAGAAGCAGTTGGAACAAAACCAAATGTATTCTATCAAACGAAAGTGAGAAATTCAGAAGAAGTTTAAAATTAACTAAGTAATAGCATTATAAGATATGGCGTCGCATTACGAAGCACCTATTAGAAGACCCTTAGTTATAGGAGATAAGACATACCACGACGTAACTGTGGATGTGGCTGCTCCTGTTGAAGGAAAAGCGAATAAATCCTGGTGGATTGTTTTTTCCATTGCCTTGATTGCCTTTTCATGGGGAATTGGTTGTATTGTTTACACCATTTCAACAGGAATTGGTACATGGGGGTTAAATCCAACTGTAGGTTGGGCTTGGGATATTACCAACTTTGTTTGGTGGGTAGGTATTGGTCACGCAGGAACACTGATTTCTGCGGTATTATTACTTTTCCGTCAGAAATGGAGAATGGCAGTTAACCGCTCAGCGGAAGCCATGACAATCTTCTCAGTAATTCAAGCGGGATTATTCCCAGTGATTCACATGGGTCGACCATGGTTAGGGTATTGGGTGTTGCCTATTCCAAACCAATTTGGTTCATTATGGGTGAATTTTAACTCGCCATTACTTTGGGATGTTTTCGCAATTTCTACGTATCTATCGGTTTCATTAGTATTCTGGTGGACTGGGTTACTTCCCGATTTCGCAATGATTCGTGACCGTGCTGTTACGCCGTTTACAAAAAAAATATATGGTATTCTGTCTTTTGGATGGAGTGGACGTGCTAAAGATTGGCAGCGTTTTGAAGAAGTTTCATTGGTATTAGCAGGATTAGCTACACCACTTGTACTTTCGGTACACACGATTGTTTCCTTTGACTTTGCAACTTCTATTGTTCCGGGATGGCACACTACAATTTTCCCTCCGTATTTTGTTGCGGGAGCGATTTTCTCTGGTTTCGCCATGGTAAACACCCTTCTTATTATTATGAGGAAGGTATCGAAATTAGAAAACTACATCACTATTCAGCATATTGAATTGATGAATATCGTAATCATGATTACGGGTTCTATTGTTGGTGTAGCGTATATGACCGAATTATTTATTGCCTGGTACTCTGGAGTTGAGTATGAACAATATGCATTCCTAAATAGAGCTACAGGGCCTTATTGGTGGGCTTATTGGGCGATGATGTCTTGCAACGTATTTTCGCCACAGTTTATGTGGTTCAAGAGACTGCGAACGAGTATCATGTTCTCCTTCTTTATATCTATTGTTGTAAACATTGGTATGTGGTTTGAGCGTTTCGTAATTATTGTGACTTCGCTTCACCGTGATTACTTGCCATCATCTTGGACGATGTTCTCACCTACGTTTGTAGATATTGGAATCTTCATTGGAACCATTGGATTCTTCTTCGTACTCTTCTTATTGTACGCTAGAACCTTCCCTGTAATTGCACAGGCCGAAGTGAAATCTATTCTGAAAGGATCTGGAGATAAGTACAAAAAATTACGAGCAGAACATGGAGATGATGTAAATCTTTATGATGAAAGCGGACTTCCAAACCTTAAAAACAACTAGTATGTCATCAACAGTGATTCACGCTATTTATAATGACGACGACATCTTAATGCAAGCTGTTAAGGATGTGCGTAACGAGCATTACCATATAGAAGAGGTATACACTCCTTTTCCAGTACACGGACTAGATAAGGCAATGGGATTAGAGCCAACGCGTATAGCTATTACGGCTTTTATGTACGGATTGGTTGGACTCGCGGTTGCAATTACGATGATGAATTTCATCATGATTGAAGATTGGCCACAGGATATTGGTGGTAAACCAAGTTTTAGTTATATCGAAAACATGCCGGCTTTTGTGCCAATTATGTTTGAAATGACAGTATTCTTTGCAGCGCATTTAATGGTTATTACCTTTTATATGCGAAGTAAATTATGGCCGTTTAAAAAAGCTGAAAATCCTGATGTACGTACCACAGATGACCATTTTTTAATGGCTGTTGACGCAGGAAATCACGATGTAAATAAAATATCTGAGTTTTTGTCTAGCACAGGAGCTGTAGAAGTTAATTTAGTTGAAACAGACGAAGATCATTAGTATGAAAAAGATATTAAATATAGCATTACTTGTTGTTGCAACTGCAAGCTTGGTATCTTGTTTTGAAAATAACAAACCGAATTATCAGTTCATGCCGAACATGTATTCGCCAGTAGGTTATGAAACTTATGGTGAATATGGAGTTTTTAAGAATGGTATGGAGGCAATGTTGCCTGTTGAGGGTTCTATCCCTAGAGGATGGCAGCCTTATGACTATGAAAATACCACAGCAGGTCTTGAGTTAGCGAAAGTTAAATTGAAAAATCCATTAGCTGTTACTGAGAAAAATTTAGCGGCAGGTGCTGAATTATATAATATTTACTGTGCAGTGTGTCATGGAGACAAAGGAGCTGGTCAAGGTATCCTCGTGAAACGAGAAAAGTTTTTAGGAATACCTAGCTACGGTGATGCTGGAAGAAATATTACTGAAGGTGGAGTTTATCACGTTCAAATGTTTGGTTTAAATGCAATGGGATCATATGCATCTCAAACGAACGAATTAGAAAGATGGCAAATTACGCAGCATGTTATGAATTTAACGGCTGCACTAAAAGGAGAACCTTTATTAGAGCCAGTTAGTTTGGTTGAAGCAACTCCAGTATTGATGGAAACGCCTAGTTTTGAGGCCGAAGCACAAAAAGAATACTAATAACAGAATAAAGAGAATAGCTAAGATATGTATACGCTACCTAGTAAATTAAAACTTTTCGCGATCATTTGTATGGTCCTTGGTGCCCTTGGGATCATGACAGGTTTCTTTACCGCTCCTAGTTCTATTGAGGAAGTAAAGGAAATGATGGCAAGTCACGGCGACAGCCATGGTGCCGAAACAACTCACGAAGTATCTAATTCGCATGCGGATGAAAGTCATGGTGCAGAAGCAACTCACAGTGTTGAGGAAGTGGATGGGCACGGTGAAACAGCTGCACATGAAGATGATGCTCATGCAGAACACGTAATGCATCAAATGCAGAATAGACCTTGGTCTGCTTTGTATATTGCTTGTTTCTTTTTCTTTATGATTGCCTTAGGGGTTCTTGCCTTTTATGCAATTCAATATGCGTCTCAAGCGGGCTGGTCTCCAGTACTCTTTAGGGTCATGGAAGCCATTACAGCCTATTTAGTCCCAGGAGGACTTATTATGTTTGTCTTATTAGGACTTTCAGGTTTCCATGTAAATCATCTTTTTGTTTGGGCAGACCCAGAAGTGGTTGCACATGATGCTTTATTGCAAGGAAAAGCAGGTTGGTTAAATAAGTATGGCTTTATGATTAGAGCGGCTATCTTCTTAGGAGGATGGATTTTATACCGTCAGTATGCTGTGAAGTTCTCTAGGAAAAGTGATGATGCAGAAGATTATAGATGGTTCAAGAAAACATTTCGTATTTCTGCTGCCTTCTTAGTATTCTTTATTTACACGGAATCGATAATGTCTTGGGATTGGTTGATGAGTTTTGACCCACACTGGTTTAGTACATTATATGGTTGGTACGTTTTTGCAGGAATGATGGTTTGTGGTTTTACTGCTATCGCGATGATCACTATTTACTTGAAATCTAAAGGATATTTAGAATTTGTAAATGACAGCCATATTCATGATTTAGGAAAGTGGATGTTTGCCTTTAGTATTTTCTGGACCTACTTGTGGTTCTCACAATTCATGCTTATTTGGTATGCCAACATCCCTGAAGAAGTAACCTACTTCGTTACTAGAATTGAAGATTTTAAACTGCCTTTCTTCGGAATGGTTGCAATGAACTTTGTTTTCCCAGTGTTACTGCTTATGAATAGTGATTACAAGCGAATTAATTGGTTCATTATACTAACCGGAATTGTTATACTTGCTGGACACTATGTGGATTTATTCGTATTAGTAATGCCAGGTACAGTTGGAACATCATGGTTTATCGGTATTCCTGAAATAGGAGCCCTGCTATTTTTCTTTGGCTTGTTCGTCTTAGTAGTGTTTTCAGCACTTACAAAAGCACCCTTATTGGTTAAGAACAATCCTTTTGTTAAGGAGAGTAAGCATTTTCATTATTAATTAATTAGTTAGAGACAGATAACGATGACCGCATTTTTAGTTGTATTAGTAGTTATTCTTTTTGGAGTTGCCATATGGCAAATGAGTAAGATATTTCAGATGTCTAAAACCAAAGAGGATAGTTCAGCACAGATAGCTTCAGATAAGGACAATAGCATGAATGGTTTTTTAATGCTAGTCTTTGCCTTTATTACATATGGTATACTTATCTATTCTTTTTGGGAATGGGGAGACATATTGTTGCCGCAAGCGGCGTCAGAGCATGGGGTTGGAATAGATAACCTGATGTTGATTTCCATGATCTTGATATTTGTAGTTGGCTTCATTACTTTGTGGTTATTAAGTTATTTTGCCTATAAATATCGAGGTAAGAAAGGACAACGAGCGACATTCTTTGCAGACAATGATAAACTGGAATTTGCGTGGACAATCATTCCAGTTATTGTTTTAGCGGGATTAATTATTTATGGTTTGTTTACTTGGACAGATATCATGCAGATTGATAAAGATGATGATTCCATGGTAGTCGAGCTATATGCGTATCAATTCGATTGGAGAGCTCGTTATAGTGGAGAAGATAATACGCTAGGAGATGCGAATGTCCGTTTAATTGAAGGTGCTAATCAATTAGGGGTTGATTTATCAGACCCAAATGCACAAGATGATATTGTTGTAAACGAATTACATCTTCCTGTTGGGAAAAGAGTTATTTTTAAAATGCGCTCACAAGATGTGTTACATTCTGCATATATGCCTTTCTTCAGAGCTCAAATGAACTGCGTTCCTGGGATGATTACAGAATTTGCGTTTACACCAATTATTACTACAGATGATATGCGTCTAGATGAGGACGTGGTGGCCAAGGTCAAGAAAATCAACAGAATTAGAAGAGAGAATAGCGCGGAGCTAGCGAAGAATGGCGAAGAAGCCTTAGAACCTTATACATTTGATTATTTATTGCTTTGTAACAAGATTTGTGGGAGCAATCACTACAATATGCAAATGAAAATTATTGTAGAATCTGAAGAGGATTATGTGGCATGGTTGGCAACACAACCAAATGTAGCTACTGCTCTAAAATAATAATATAATTAGCTTAAAAAGATATGTCAGCACACGCAAACGACCACGCAGAAGATCAGCACGATGATCACGGACATCATCACAAAGAGACATTTGTCACTAAATACCTCTTTAGCCAAGATCATAAAATGATTTCCAAGCAATACCTTATTACAGGGTTGTTTATGGGGATTATTGGAATTGCGATGTCTTTACTCTTCAGGATGCAGATTGCATGGCCAGAAGAGCCTTTTACTATTTTTGAGATATTCTTAGGAAAATGGGCCGATGGCGGTGTAATGGACCCAAGTGTTTACTTAGCGCTAGTTACCATTCACGGAACGATTATGGTGTTCTTTGTATTGACAGCTGGACTAAGTGGTACCTTCAGTAACCTGTTAATTCCATTACAAATTGGAGCACGAGATATGGCATCAGGCTTTCTGAACATGATTTCCTATTGGTTGTTTTTCATCTCTTGTTGCTTTATGGTTATGTCTTTATTCGTTGAGGCAGGACCTGCATCGGCTGGTTGGACAATTTACCCTCCATTGAGTGCACTCCCACAGGCTATTCCAGGCTCTGGAGCGGGAATGACACTTTGGTTAGTGTCTATGGCAATCTTTATTGCGTCGTCTTTATTAGGGGCGTTAAACTATATTGTTACCGTAATTAACTTACGTACAAAAGGCATGTCTATGACACGCCTTCCGCTTACAATCTGGGCATTCTTTGTTACAGCTATTATTGGTGTAGTTTCTTTCCCAGTATTATTGTCTGCTGCTTTGATGTTAATCATGGATAGAAGTTTTGGAACTTCGTTTTTCCTATCAGATATTTATATCGCGGGAGAAGTGCTTCATAACCAAGGTGGATCTCCGGTATTGTTTGAACACTTATTCTGGTTCCTTGGGCATCCGGAAGTTTATATTGTTATTCTGCCTGCGATGGGACTAGTTTCTGAGATTATGGCAACAAATGCTAGAAAGCCCATCTTTGGTTATCGTGCCATGGTTGCATCTATTTTAGCAATTGCTTTCCTGTCTACAATTGTATGGGGACACCATATGTTTATTTCAGGGATGAACCCGTTCCTAGGATCGGTATTTACTTTTACAACCTTACTAATTGCGATTCCTTCGGCTGTAAAGTCGTTTAACTGGATCACAACCCTCTGGCGAGGAAATCTTCAGTTTAATACTGGAATGCTCTTCTCTATTGGCTTTGTGTCAACGTTCATTACGGGAGGTTTAACAGGGATTATTTTAGGGGATAGTGCCTTAGATATTAATGTTCACGACACGTATTTCGTAGTTGCTCACTTTCACTTGGTAATGGGGGTCTCTGCGCTTTATGGATTATTCGCAGGAGTCTACCATTGGTTCCCGAAGATGTTTGAAGGGCGTATGTTAAACAAGAATCTGGGCTATGTCCATTTCTGGATAACGGCCATAGGAGCCTATGGAGTCTTTTTGCCAATGCACTTTATTGGAATGGCAGGACTGCCAAGACGATATTATACAAATACGGCATTCCCTTACTTTGACGACTTAACAGATGTCAATGTAGTAATTACAATTTTTGCTATCATTACAGCTGCCGGGCAATTAGTGTTCTTGTATAACTTCATTAGTTCTATGTTCTTCGGTAAGAAAGGGCCAAAGAATCCTTGGGATTCAACCACACTAGAATGGACAGCCGAAGTAAAGCATGTCCACGGAAACTGGGATGGACCAATTCCACATGTACACCGTTGGCCATATGATTACAGTAAATTAAACAAAGATGAAACTGACTATGTGATTGCTGGACAAGATTATATTCCACAACATATTCCACTTCAGGATAATGAAGAGGAATTAGATCACTAGCACTCTTTTCAATATATAATGAAAACCCTTTCAGCAATGAAAGGGTTTTTTTGTGGGATTAATTACGTACTTACACGTATTTCAAAACATGTAATAAAT
>Ga0114916_1000158_pt1 | contig 51280 bp, 53 predicted proteins | sample MalvirAntarct_66_FD_83501 | JGI IMG/M metagenome (GOLD analysis project Ga0114916, IMG submission 83501) | Marine viral communities from the Global Malaspina Expedition - Malaspina viral metaG Antarct_66 | ecosystem: Environmental > Aquatic > Marine > Oceanic | place: West Anvers Island... | reverse complement strand
TCATCCGATGTTCATGAAGATGGTTGGCGCGGACGACAAATATTGCCACGGTGCCGGGGCCGATTGGTGGAAGGGCGGATGCTGTGATCACAGCGGCGTCTCTGCACCCGTCCTACCCGGAAATTGCTGTGGACATGACCACGACTGAGAATATGTAGCATAATACAGTCTTGTGTGGCGTGTTTGATACCCGCCTCAATATAGCCTGTGCAGGCTATATTGAGGCGGTTTCTACAAATCAGCTTTCCGTCAATATTGACCGATTGCGTCAGTTCTTGGCGCGCGTGCTTTTTGCAATATCCGACTGAACATCCCTTCAAAACTGGAAATTACCTCATCCCCATCACCCTGGATCTAGGATCCAGTTCTACACTTCTTTGCCGCTAGTTTAATAAGATTAACTGATTAATATATTAAATTTATAAGATTGTCTCACAGCACCTTAGCACATATGACTTCATAAATGGCGGGCTTGCGATCACTAGGACAGGCATCTGCCACCATGATAAGCGAGCAAAACCTCCTGATCGCGCAATTGATGTGGGAGAATAGGCAAATACAGCACGGTAAGACGCCCTACCCGCCTATAACACGTGAAAGCTATAGGATGGCGTCCGACGTCGCACGTACAGACACAGATACTTGTAAATGAGAGGTTCCAGAAATGAAGGTTGGATTGATCGGGGTCGGGCTTATGGGCCATGGCATTGCCAAAAACATCGTCACAAAGGGATGGGAACTGAGCTTTTTGGACCAGGTCGGAAATCAGCCGACGACAGATCTGCTCGAACTGGGGGCCAAACCCTATGACAAGGCAGTCGATCTTGCGGCAGCGTCAGATGTTCTTGTGCTATGTGTCACCGGCAGCCCTCAGGTTGAAGATGTCCTGACCGGATCAGGGGCGGTTCTGGACGGTCTGCGGCCAGGCTCCATCGTAATTGACTGCTCGACCGCGATTCCCAGTTCAACCCGCGCACTTGCGGCTAAGGTTGGCGATAAAGGTTCCGATTTTGTCGATGCGGCGATGACAAGAACACCGAAAGAAGCGGAAGAAGGGCGTCTTAATCTTCTGGTGGGCGGTAAGGAAGAATCGATCACACGGATCCGGTCCCTGCTGGAGAGTTTTGCTGAAAACATTTTCATTGCGGGAGATGTTGGCAGCGGTCACCAGTTGAAGCTCATTCACAATATCATCTCGATGGGAACTATAGCGCTGATCGCTGAAGTTGCTGCCTGTGCAATTCAGGATGGGATGGACACCACCGCCATGGTGGACTGTCTGCGCAAGGGGGGCGCAGGCGGCGCAGCTTTAGAGCGCGTGGCCCCCTATATCCTTGAGGGAAACGCCGACCTGCTGCGCTTTACAATCAACAACGCCTACAAAGATGTCGGATATTACAACACAATGGCCGAAGAAATGGATGCGGCACGGCTGATGTCGAAGGCCGCCTATGACACGCTCGCGGGGCAGATCGATCAGGGTAAGGGCAGCGCCTTCATGCCGGAACTGGTGAAATTACTCCAGTCGCCGTCTCAGTAAGATCAAGTCATAGGCACGGAAAACAAAGCGCCTGACCAGGGCCGGACAACCGGAAAATACATCAGATAATCTGATCAATCATTAAAACTAATCAGATTGTGTGAAATGTATATCAATTCTATGTAGTGCTGAGCACATTCAGAACGAATCTCTGACGACGTGCAGGAGACGATATGACAACCGTTTATGTAGAATGCGTTGTGCGCAACAAGATTGCCACGATCACGCTGAACAACCCGCCGCTGAATGTCTTCAAAATGGAGATGACGGGCCAACTGGATGCTGTTCTGGAAGATCTGCGTCGCGATGATAATGTTCGCGCCGTCTTGCTGAAGGGGGCGGGGCGTGCTTTTTGCGCCGGCTCCGACATATCTGAATTCGAGCATTTTTATAAACCGGGCAATGTCGTTGAAATGAAGCTGCGCCGCCAGAATGCGGTGTTTCAAAAGCTGGAGGCATTTCCCAAACCTGTCGTCGCCGCGCTACATGGATTGGCCTTTGGGGGCGGTCTTGAAATTGCACTGTGCTGCGACTTGATTGTCGTCGAAGAGACCTGCCGGTTGGCATTGCCCGAAATGCGTCTGGGCGTATTTCCCAGCAGCGGGGGGCCTTATCGCACAGTTCGCCGTATCGGCCCAGCGCGCACAAAGCAGCTGATTTTTTTGACAGAACCTATCGATGCAAAAACGGCATTTGATTGGGGATTGATCGACCGCCTGGCTTCGAAAGATGAGGTTATCCAAGTAGCCGAGGCACTTGCATCCGAAATGGCCAAGCGACCACAGAGGGCGTTTTCCCTGTGCAAAACCCTGATCGCTGATGCAACCCGCCTCTCAACGGCGGACTTAATCGCGCGGTCCCTTGATGCCAGCGATCAGGTCTTCGCCTCTGCTGATTGCAGGGAAGGTGTACGCGCCTTCTTTGCCAAAGAAGAGCCAGATTTCGGGCATCAACAGAATGATACGACCATCTGACCATGATGAAACACCGTGTGCATCAGGCGTCGGGGTTTCAAATTTTTGAAAGGGAAACAGTGATGAACGATACGACCACCCGCGCAGCACTAAAGGTGCCAGAACCACTGAACCTGATTGATAATAACTGGTCGCCGCCACAAACGGGACAGGTCCTGCCTGTTATATCCCCCATCGATGGCTCGATCTTTGCCGAAATCGCCGATAGCGGCCCGGCGGATCTAGATCTGGCTGTTGCGGCTGCCAAACGGGCTTTTGAATCAGGTCCCTGGGCGGCAATGACGGCTGTGGATCGCGGCAGACTGTTATTGAAGCTGTCGACCCGTATCCTGGAAGAGGCTGAATCGCTGGCCCAACTGGAAACAAAGGACAACGGCAAGCCGATCAAACAGTCCCGCACGGATATGATTATGGCCGCCCGTTACTTTGAATTCTATGCAGGCGCGGCCGACAAGTTCCATGGCGAGGTCATTCCTTTCATGAAGGGATATGATGTCGCAATGTATCGCGAACCGCATGGTGTCGTCGGTGTGATTCTGCCCTGGAATTACCCAGCACAGCAGATTGGGCGTTCCATTGCGCCAGCTCTGGCCATGGGCAACACTGTTGTTCTGAAACCATCGGAAGATGCCTGTCTCAGTGGTCTTCGGATCGCGCAATTGGCCGTCGAAGTCGGCTTTCCGAAAGGCGTTCTGAACGTGGTAACAGGCCGGGGAGAAATCGTCGGCAAGGCCTTGTCGGAACATCGCGACGTTGACTTCATCTCCTTCACGGGCTCGCCTGAAGTTGGTGCAATGATCCAGATCGCCGCGGCTCGCAACTTTATTGGTTGCACGCTGGAGCTTGGAGGAAAGTCACCCCAGATCGTCTTCGAAGATGCCGATCTTGATGCGGCGATGCCCGTGCTGGTCAACGCCCTGATTCAGAATGCTGGACAGACCTGTTCGGCTGGAAGCCGCGTTTTGATCCAGCGCAGCATTTATGACCGGGTTACGGAAGAGTTGAAGGCACGCTTCGAGGCCATCGAAGTTGGCCCTTCCGGAGAAGACGCCGTGATGGGGCCTCTCATCTCAGCTAAACAGAAACAGCGGGTTGAGCGGTATATCTCGGACTGCAAAGAACCCATTATCGCCCGGGGGCGCATCGGTGCACATGCCCCACAGAGTGGCTTCTATGTCGAGCCCGTTCTATTCGGTCCCTGTGACCCTACATCGAAGATCGCACAAGAAGAAGTGTTCGGTCCCGTCCTGTGTGTTATTCCCTTTGAAGATGAGGATGAGGCAATCGCCATTGCAAACGGAACCGAATACGGGCTTGTCGCATCGATGTGGACCCGCGACGGCGCACGCCAAAAGCGTGTGGCGGCGGCCTTGCACTGTGGACAGGTCTTCATCAACAATTTCGGCGCTGCCGGCGGTGTCGAATTGCCATTTGGTGGCGTTCGGAAGTCAGGCCACGGGCGGGAAAAAGGCTTTGTCGCGTTGCATGAATTTTCGCGCATCAAAACTGTTGTGAACTATTTTGGCTGACTGAGGGCCAACTGTCCGCAGGGGCACCTCATTGAAGGATACTGTCAATGAAGATCGCTATTATCGGGGCGGGTGCAGTCGGGTGCTATTATGGTGCCATGCTTGCCCTTGCCGGTCATCACGTCGTGCTAGTCGGGCGCGCTTCCTTCGTCGAAGCCGTCACACAACATGGCCTGATTCTGGAAAAGGATGGAAAACGGCTAGTGGCGCAGGTGGAGGCAAGCAGCAATCCATCCGCAGTCACGGGGGCGGAGATGTTAATGGTCTGCGTCAAATCTGGCGATACGGAACAAGCCGGTAAAGAGATTGCGCCTTATCTTGATCCCAAGTGCCGCGTGCTCAGCTTACAGAACGGTGTTTCCAACGCCGAAACGCTCTCCGATATTTTTGTACAGTCGGTGTTGCCCGTAGTTGTTTATGTCGCCAGCCGCATGATCGAACCTGGCATTGTGCGCCATGAGGGTCGCGGCGACCTGGAATTGTCCGGGCAGGATGCCATGGACATTGCCGACATCCTGAATACCGCCGGTATCGAGACACGAATCTCAAAGGACGTGATGACATCGCTCTGGGCAAAACTGGTCGTCAATTGCGCCATCAATCCGCTCTCTGCCATCACCCGGTCACCCTATGGAAAAATGGCCGCACAAGAGGGAATACCAAATCTAATGGAAGACATTGCGCGCGAAGCCCTGGCTGTCGCCCGGGCGGAAGGCATCCACGTCCCAGACAACGTATTCGAGACTATTCGGAGCATTCCGGTCACCATGGCAGGGCAATACTCTTCAACCGCCCAGGACCTCATGCGGGGTAAGCAAACAGAGATTGATTTCCTGAATGGGGAAATCGTGAAGCGCGCCGCCAAACACGCAATAGCAGTCCCCATAAACCGCACCTTAATGTTACTTGTAAAAAGCGCCGAGGGCAGTGGCATGGATAATTCTAAAAATTAACCGGGAATATGCTAGGGCGTCCGTCGATTGGTGATAATGTTTACACAAAATGGAAGTAAGACGATGAAAGTCCAACATATTGCCGCTTTCTCAAACGGTCCGCACGGTGGCAATCCCGCAGGTGTCATTCTCTGTGATGGATTGCCCGATACGTCGGTGATGCAAAAGGCCGCTGCAGAAATCGGTTATTCTGAATCCGTGTTTGCTGCGCCTGAAGGAGAGGCTTGGCGGGTACGATATTTCGCGCCGAAGGTCGAAGTCGATTTTTGTGGCCATGCCACGATCGCGCTTGGTGCCGCGTTGGCGCAGCAAAATGGAGCAGGCCTTTTCACGCTCGATCTCAACCACGCGCGTATCACCGTCGAGGGGCACCTGTCCAAAACAGAATGGGGAGCTTCCTTCCAGTCCCCCCCGACTCACAGTGCGCCCGTGGCAGTGACCGTTCTTGAGGATGCGATGGCGCTTTTTGGATTGAACCCCGCCAATCTTGACCCACGAATACCCCCTGCGGTGGCGCATGGTGGTGGCGATCATTTGATCCTGGCGCTGAAAGACCGCAAGACATTACACAAAATGCGTTATGATCTTGCAAAAGGCCAGATTTTGGCCCGGCGCGAGAGATATATCACCTTTAATCTGATTTACGCTGAGACCGCGCAAGTGTTTCATGCCCGCAACCCGTTCCCGCTTGGGGGCGTCTACGAAGACCCGGCGACAGGTGCCGCTGCAGCGGCTTTATCGGGATACCTGCGAGACATCGAATGGCCCCATAAAGGCAGCATTACTATCCATCAGGGTGACGATATGGGAATTCCATGTCGTCTGATGACAGAGATCACGCAACAGCGCGGTGCGAGTATCCGGGTGAGCGGAAGCACACGCACTATTCGTGAACCGCAACTTCTGGAGATTTAGAACATGTCACAGACACCGGAACAGAAACTGACATCCCTGGGGATCACCTTACCAACCGCACCCGATCCCCTGGCGGCATATCGGCCGGCTCGATTACTGGGAAACATTCTCTATCTTTCCGGACAGGTTCCGCGAAACCCGGATGGTTCGTTGATTCTGGGGCGTCTGGGTCATGATACATCCGTTGAAGACGGCTATAACGCTGCGCGCAATGTCGGCCTGCAGCTGCTTTCCGTTGCAAAATCTGCGATTGGTGAGCTTTCGCGCATCGAGGCTGTTGCTAAGGTAACCGGCATGGTCAATGCCGAACCCGACTTCCATGACCATGCCAAAGTGATTAATGGATGTTCGGAGCTGCTGATCGAAGTATTAGGCGAGGCTGGCTATCATGCCCGCTCTGCCGTGGGTATGGGGTCCTTGCCATTCGGTGTCTCAGTTGAAATCGAAGCGATTTTCCACATAAAGGCAACATGACCATGAGAGATCGTGGAGTCGATATTTCCAGCATTCGGGCGCCGCTGTTCGTCCCTGCAAATCGTCCGGAGCGCTTTGAGAAAGCAGCTCAGTCAGGCGCCGATGCGGTAATCCTTGATCTTGAAGATGCGGTCGCCATTGATGCCAAAGATACTGCGCGCGCGGCATTGCGCTGTGACTTCACCGACCTTCCCATAATCGTGCGTATCAATGCCGCTGGCAGCAGTGCTTATGACGCAGATCTGGCCGCCGTCGCGGCCCTATGCCCTGATGCGGTTATGATACCCAAAGCGGAAGACCCCGAACAGTTGGAGACAGTGGCGAAATCGGTATCCTGTCCGGTCATTGCACTCATAGAAACCGCCAAAGGGCTGGCCTGGGCGCGAAAGATTGCGGCGACACCCAGCGTGCTGCGCCTGGCTTTCGGGTCGATTGATTTCTGCGCCGATCTGGGTTGCGCACATAGCCGCCAGATATTGGCGCCAGTCCGCTTCGAACTTGTCCTTGCGTCCCGTCTCTGCGGTATCGCCGCCCCTCTCGATGGAGTCACCGTTCAGTTGGATGATCTGTCGATAACCCAAGAGGACGCCAGCCATGCGCGGGATATGGGTATGACCGGCAAACTGTGTATCCACCCAAAGCAAATTACCCCTGTATTGAGCGCCTTTGCCCCAAGTGACACTGAAATCGCCTGGGCGCGTCGTATCATACTCTCTGGAGACGGTGCGGTTCAGATCGATGGTGTTATGGTGGATGAACCCGTCCGACGCAAAGCAAGGGCAATCCTGCGGGCCGCACAACAAGACCTGTAGCATTGTGATACAAGATTTCAGAAGTGTCGCTTGTCCAAAGCTGCTCTAGATTTGCCGAACAACATCTGTCACGGACCCATCGCGATATTCTGATACCGCGACGACCCGTTCCCCTTTCGAATGTGTCGGCTGTCGTTCAGATGCTGCTGCAGCCTGGACGCGCAAGTCTTCAATATTGCACAGTGGAAGGTCCGTCGTCCTCAGCCTTTCAACCAGGTCTGTGCGTTTCGGATTCACTGCAATTCCGGCCTCCGTCACCAAAACGTCAACCGTTTCTCCAGGCGTCGTTACGGTGCCGATACGATCCACAATCTTGGGGAATCCTGCTGCCGTCAGGCGTGTCGTGATGATTGTCAGTTTCGCGCCGGCAGCCGTGTCGGCATGTCCACCTGAACCACCAATGATCGTCCCATCTGCGCGTGTCGTCACATTGACGTTGAAATCAATATCAATTTCAGCAGCCCCCAACACCACAGCATCCAACATATCCACAACTGCGCCACGCCGACTGGGACTGGCATAGACCGATGCCGATATCCCCTGATGTCGGGGATTCTTTGCATAGGACTCAACGGCTGCAAGATCGAAACACTGCACATCCAACAGCGCCTCAAAAAGGTCGTTTTCAAGCATTTTGACGTGAAACCCCGTGATGCCGCCGGATGCAAAACTGCCCTTGACGCCCGTTTGCGTCATGCGCGTGGCCAGTGCAGATGCCGTAGCAATCGATATACCCCCTGCCCCATTCTGCAATGAGAATCCTGGCACCATAAGGCCGCTTGCCTCAATAAGGGCAGCGGTGCGGTGTGCAATCTCAAGACCCAACGGTTCGGTGGTTGGCTTTGTCGTGCCCGATAGAATGCCTGCGGCATCGCCAATGCTGGAAACTTCCACGACCCAGTCGACCGCCTGTTGATCGATTTCAATCTGCGGGACGGGATACGCCATCAGAGTATCTGTAACAGCAACAACATGCCTGGCTGCTGCGACATCAGCCTTTGGATATCCCATTGTGCCACAGGCGCGGGGACCGGCCGTACCCGACACATTGCCCGACATATCCGCAGCCGGAGCCGCCACGAACGCCACATCAATCGACAGTTCCCGGGACTCTATAGCACGGGCACGGCCCCCATGCGTGTACAGGGTTGCTGGCTTGTCCAGCATGCCACGCGATATGGCCTCCGCCACTGGACCGGAGATGAAACCGGCAGAAATTCCTGTAACCGTCCGGCGCTGTATGTGTCCGACCAGTGGCTCATGGATGGCAAAAATCGATGACGCTGCGACATGAATATCCTTCAAGCCGCGCTTCTCGGCCACAGCCAGAACCATATTCAGAACACCATCACCATTCCGCAAATGATGATGAAATGACAAAATAGCACCGTCGCGGATATCACAAGCTGAAAACGCTGCATCTATATCCGCCAAAACCTTGTTTCGGATGGTCTGCGACGCTTCCGTACTATAGGCGCGGATACCCCCATATCCTTCAAGGTTGGACGGTAAAATCGAGTGTTCCATGGGACTTGTCACTTATTCGCTTGATCGACTGAGACGGGTTCATCGTGACACCGATCAGCGCCAAAGGCATTGCCGGGCGACTGCCGCAGCCGCTGTCCGTCAAATTTGATCGGATTTGCCAAAAGGCGCATGTCGGGTCGCATATCATGCGGAACATCCGCGACCATACCAACCTCCGCCACGAAAGGATTCTCCAGCGCATCGCGCACGCTAAGAATGGGCGCAATTGGCAAAGTGCCCCGAAATTCCTGAAGCCAGAATGCCGTCGGCGCCTTCGCGAATTCGATATCCAGAATTTCGGTCAATGCATCCCGGTTCTGCGACCGCTGATTCTGATCGCCAAAGCGGGGATCATCTTTCAAGTCGTTGCGGTTCAATTTGTCTAGTAACAATTCCCAGAAACGCTGAGTCATGCACATCACATAGATCCAGCCATCTTGCGCCGTGAATGTCTGAACGGGGGCAACCGACAGATGTGAACCACGGGCGACCCGGTTGCTTTCAAGCCCCTCATTCAGATACCACGTTCCCGCATATCCCAATTGATGCAGCGCCACATCGAACAGACTGACATCAACGTCGCACCCTTCGCCGGTTTTATCGGCCCTCCGCAATGCTGCCAGAAGCCCCAGGACGCCAACAGTACCGGTCATGAAATCAATAATTGAGACGCCAAAGCGCGTGGGGTCAGCGGAAGGGTCACCGGTCAGATGCATCAACCCGGCCTCCGCCTGCATCAGATAATCATAACCCGGCCAGTTGGCACGGGAATTGTCCCGTCCATAGGCGGAGATATGCAAGCAAACGATATCCTTTTTTTGCGCCTTCAGTGTTTCATAGTCGATACTCAGCTTTGCCGGCTGATCCCCCCGAAGGTTGTTCATCACGGCATCAGCCGAGCGGACAATCGCCAGGAAAGCTTCCCGATCTTTGGGGGTTTTTAAATCAAGCGCGATACTGTTCTTATTCGTATTCCACCCCTGAAAGACCAGACTGTCATTCTCCCCCAGGAAATACGGTCCCATTTTACGGGCGGGATCACCCTTTGAAACGGCGTTCTCGATCTTGAATACTGTCGCGCCCATATCTGCCAGATACATCGACCCGTAGGGGCCGGCGGCGAAATGCTCAACAGTAACGATCTTCAGACCTTCTAATGGCTTCACCTTTGATCTCCTTTCTGGACGAACCCGGCCAAGTCGCAAGACGCATCCCTGGCGAGGAAGTCACATTCACACTTGGTTTCCCACCGGTACATGCGCCGCGATCCGGTCCCAATCTTCCTGAAACTTTACCGGGGTCGAGGGGAGGAAAGACGAAAGTCCTGACGGCAACCTCGATTGATCCCATGGCAGATTTGATGCTGCTACATTGTCTGCTGGGCAAAATGCCAATAGTGCGTTATTCAAACAATCTTATTAATCTGAACGTTAATTCAGTTTTTATGATAATACTTCAATGAGAACTGGGGAGGATATGAATGTCGGTCAATCTTAAACTACTGCACACGTTCGCACGCGTCGCGCATTTGAGCAGCTTCAGCCGCGCTGCGGAGGAGCTGGGGCGCACGCCATCCGCGATCAGCATGCAGGTTGCAGAGCTTGAGGAACAGATCGGCCTGAAGCTGCTGGAGCGCACGACGCGCAATGTCACCCCAACTCCAGACGGTGCAATTCTACTGGAACGGGTCCAGGACTCAATCCAGCGCCTGGAGGCTGGTATAGTGGAAGCACGAGACGCTGCCGAGCGACGGCGCGGGCGTGTGGTTTTTGGCTGCGCCCCGACTGTTGCGGCGGGCACGCTGGCTTCTGTATTGACTGAGTTTCGCACCAGGTTTCCAAAGATCTCACTGCATATACGCGAAGTGACATCCAGCAATCTGTTAGCGGCAGTGCGAAATCGGGAGATCGATTTTGGCGTCACGCCTTTTGTGCAGGCCAAGTCCGATCTGAAATTCAAACGGTTGCTGCGTGAACCGCTGGTCGCACTGGCCGCACGTGATCATTTCAAAGATTTACCGGACGTTTTGTCCCTTAACGATCTAACGCAATTGCCCCTGCTTGTGATGCAGGGAATGCCCGTTATTGTTCTGCAAAATGGCCAGGAATTGCCAATGCTCTTGACGGAGTACCTGGAACGATCAGGCCGCCCTCTCAGGATTGCCTGCAGTGTTCGGCAGGCAGCGACGCTTGTCGATTTGGCAATGTCAGGATTGGGCGTAGGGATTGTCCCCAGGTTGGCGGTACCGCCAACCCTGTCGCACGAAGTTCGAACGCTGCAATTAACGGATCCTGAAATCGTCCGCGATATTGGAATCGCCACACTAAAAGAAGAAGTCTTGAGCAAGCCTGCCCTGGCATTGGCAGATATTTTCAAGGTACGGCTGGCCGAAACCACTCCGGCCAGGACTGTATCGTGAACCAACCGCGCAACGCGTTCAGTCATGCCCCCGATATCACCGTTTCCAATACAGAATTTGGATTATAGAGGTGCGCACAAGCCCTGAACAAAGGAACCGGCATAACCTTCGCTTTCGGAGTGAGCGCGATTCCAAGATCAACCTACTTGCGGTAACTCCGTTGGGACGTCGACCAGACACTCAGCGCGTCCGGGGCGCACGACCATGAAGTCCGCCAGCATCAAGCCGACATCACGCTTCCAGGACGGGTCATGCAAATCAATGTTATTGCCCATCGTCATGCCTTCCTGAAGTTCCCAATCTTCGGTGCCAGCGCCATTGCCAGCCGGGCTGCCGCGCCCTTCGGGATAAACCACCGTCGGGAATACCGGTGAGTCTAAGCCCATGCCATGCCACCCCAGTTCCACGTAATCCAGGCCAGCCTTTTCCGCTGGACGCCGGATCATGCGCCATGCCTCTTGGAAGCTTCGACCCGCTGTTAGGGCCTCTTTGCTGGCCTCCAGACATTCTACCGAGACGTCCCAAATCCGACGCAATTGGTCCGGCGCCTTTGGACCGAGATAGGCTGAAAATTCCGTGTGACAGCGGTAACCTGCATATTTTGTATGATACTCCGTGATAACAACGTCCCCTTGCTCCAGCATGCGCCCGACCGGCGCAAAAGGCTGTTCCGAAGCATGCAGCAAATGCCACATCTCATCGACCGGATGCTCAACTGGCCCAGAAGACATGAACAAATGCAGGTTTGGTTCGGCACCGGCTACGATCTGGGCTTTGAGCACCTCGCTAAACAATTCCCGTTCGGTCAGTCCTGGGCGTGCATTTTCAATGAAAGCGTCCAGCGCAATTCGGGCACAACGCCCGGCCTCCCGCAGCATATCAATTTCGACTTCAGATTTTATCAGCCGCATTTCGGTCAACATGTGACTGGCATCAACGATCGCACAATTCGGAAATTCCCGATTCAAGGACCGCTTGTCACCTTCCAAGATTGCGGCGCTGGAAAGCGTATTGCTGAACACCGCATACCCTATTTTTCCGCGGTCCAACTTCCTGTCTCGGATCTCTGCGGCAACAACAGACCACCCCTTGCGGTCCCTGATATCTGTTACCCATTCCTGTTCGGAAAGGGTTCGCCAGTAGGGGCGTCCCATATGCTCTGGCCCAATCCACAGCACTGGATCCCCCTCAATCGGGAAAAGACCAACGGCCCCCATATAGGATCCAACCTGCATGAGGTAGCGAAAATTGATCATGCCCATGCCGTTCCATAGGTCATTGCCCATCAAAACGATGGCATTGATCCCCGCTATTTTCATTTTTGTGCGCAATTGCTGCCAGCGGCGGTCACGTTCAACTACCGGAACGTCTGTCAAAAGACCAAGCTCCGCGCATTTATCCCATAATACCTGTATCGCCTTCATATCATCTTTCGACAACAAGACCGGAAATTCGGAATAGCTGCTGAACCATGCGTCGTAGAAACCTGGCTCAATATTGTATTCCTTGCCAACCGCGTTAAATGCCTCCTCGGGATGCGCCAAGGCATAGTCCATTGCGGCACGCAGCACGCGAGAGAATTCCTGGTAGATTTCTGGGTCGGCATTCAATTTATCGCCATATCCAGCAAGAACCGCTGTGACCATACGAACGCCAAAGCTGTCTATAAGATCCTTCGACACTGCCCCAAGCGGATGATAATCACCTGTTTTTGATGCCTGATACACCTGGGCATGGATCAGCGTGGCCGCATCGACATTGCCAGCAGACAGGACCGCCGGCACCCCGGGGGCTGGCATTTCAACGAATTCAGCCCCCCTTGAGCGGCCACATTAAATCCATGCGCTTCCGCCAAATCAATTCGAATCAGCGTGATTCCAGCAGAGCCCAAAGAATACAGGGCGAGTTTTTTACCTTTGATATTCTCAATCGTCTTCAAGGGGTTATCGGCGGGAACCCATATCCCAGACCCCGCTCCCGACGCATGAGACTACAGCCCGGTGCCGATGATGCGTAGGTCCAGCCCTTTGGAACGGGCGCGCGGAATGGCGATTGCCGCCGTCTCAATAACATCATAGGTCTGCGCAATAGTTTCCTGGATAAGCGCTGGAATCTCCAACGCCGTCGCTTCCACTTTGATCTTGTCAGAGGTTATGCGACCATTCTTGATCGCCCATAGAATCGCTTCGTGAGAGGGATCGGAGAGATACCCGAAATTCACTGTGGTTTCTGCCTGCGTCGGCCCGGCAATCATGACCGCGAGGGCGATAAAAATCAGTAGTTTTTTCATCTTTGTTTTCCCTGTTGATGCATTTCGCCGCGCTTGATTAAGCGATCTGGGGTTCTTCCAGCAGCGTGACGAGTTGGTCCCGCCGTTGCGCGAGTTCATCGCTCTTCCCTAAATCACGAGGTCTCGGCTCGGTCACAGTGATGACTTTCGCGACCTGGGTCGGCTTGTGCGTCAGCACGACAATACGATCCGCCAGGAACAGTGCCTCATCGATATCACGGGTGACGAACAATATTGTCTTCTTTCGCTCCGCCCACAGATCCAGAATCTGCTGACGCAGCCTAGACCGCGAGGCATGATCAAGGGCCGAGAAGGGTCCATCCATCAGGATAATTTCAGGCTCCATCGCAAGCGCCCGCGCAATGGCGACACGCTGTTTCTCCCCTCCTGATAACATTGTAGGCATCTTATCAAAATCACCCCCTAGACCGACTTTGCGAAGTTCCGCCCGCGCCCGATCCAACCGCACATTGCGCGGCATCCCTGGATAGCGCATCTCCAGCCCGAAGTCGGCATTCTCCAGCGTGGTTTTCCACGGCAACAGGCGCGGGGACTGAAAAACAAAGGATGTCTGAAACCAGCCTTTTGCTGGCGCCTGTCCGTTCACGCAAACAGTGCCGGATTGGACTGGAAAAAGGTCCCCAACCAATCTTAGTGCGGTGGATTTCCCACAACCCGATGGCCCCAAAAAGACAAACAAACTCCGAGCCTTTGACGTCAAAGGTCAGGGATTCATAGATTGTTGACCCCCCAAGTTTAAGATTGACATTATTAATTTGGATCGCGGCTTAGGTCATAATCTTACTATACAGTTTAGTTAATTTTCATCACAGTTACTCGCAATACCAATTTCACTTCAAGAAAAATTTTAAGCTTCAAATAAAAAGGATACACAGCCATCACCCTTCGGGGTCTGAACGTTTCGATGCGCTGATGGCCCCACCCTATTGATCGTTGGGCCTTGTGAACGAATATCAACTGCCATATGCCCAAAGCTGCGTTGCCGCTAGACCAAATCCCCACCACGCACTACCATCTGAACCGTCTAGGCCAAAACAAGCGAGTCGGAATGGTCGCGTGGAACATCTTTAAAAAATTCAGCGGATGCATAAGAAGTTAAAATCTGAGGAGAGATTATCCAAAAGCTGGACAGCATTCATAACGTGCAGGCTGCAAGGAACCTCTTTCACTCATAAAACACCTATTCAGTGAGCATTTACTCATCCTGGCTGCGGCGGTGATAATGCTATGAAAACTTACGCGGCTTGTTATGTATGCCCGTCTGGTTTCTTATCCGCATTATGGCAGGGGCACCGAAATGACCGATCAGACCGAGAAAATCCCAAATATACATCTGGACCTGCTGACACTAAGCGTGTTCTTAGCTGTTGCCGACACAGGCAGCATCCGCGCGGCCTCTGAACGGCTCCATCTGTCGCCCTCAGCCGTCAGCCGACGCCTTGCCGAATTGGAGATGCATTTTAATCAGATCTTTTTCTTGCGGCATTCACGCGGCGTTGAACTGACCGAAGGCGGCCAGATCATGATGGCGAAAGCACGCGAAGTATTCGGATCAATTGAAACCGCGCGCACAGAAATCAAACGTCTGCAAAGCGGTGAAGCAGGCAGCGTGTTGCTGAGCGCGAATGGATCAGCCTTTGTCAACGGCCTGGCGGAGGATCTTTCTCAGTTTCACACAATTTATCCTTTAATCGGTATTGAATTGTTTGAATTGTTCAGTCCCGATGTTGTCGATACCGTTGCTGAGGGCAGGGCGGATCTGGGGCTGATTGCCCACACATTTCGTCTGCCGTCGAGTGTTGAGACGACGCCATATTGCATGGATACGCTGGTTCTTGCTGTGCCGAAAGGCCATATCCTGGACGGGTCTTCCGGAGTCACCATGACAGATCTGTCGCGTCACGATCTGATTGGGGTTAGCGAAGGCAGTTCCATGACCCGACTGATGCGTCGCGTTGCCGTCACCGGTAACAGCAAGTTCGAATTCCGGCATATGGCCACCACAAATGAAGTCGCGCGCACCCTGGTTTCACACGGGCTTGGGGTCGCCATTATGCCCCACCGTTTCGTGATGCCCTATCTGCCAATCCTACCGATAACAATCGTACCGATCCGTGAGGCCTGGGCCACACGCGAAATCAGCATCGTGCGCAGACGCGGTGAAGCATTGACCAAAACGGCGGAGTTATTTTTCAAGTTTCTTATTGCGCAAGCAAAAGCGCGTGACGCCTCGTCATAATGGCGTTCTTGGTGTTCTCTAATTCGCAACACGGCTACGCTGAATGAGCATTTCAGCGGGAGTACTAGGCGGTGCTATGGTTCTTTAAATCAGACGCGGGGGCAAACCCGCGATCAAAAGGGAAGAACCATGAAAACACCCAAACAAGAGGCATTTCGCCTTTCCACAAACGATTTTTCATTCACATCCACTGGGTTTAAACGCCCGGAATGCGTTTCCTGCGGTGCATCGGGGGCAGTCTATGCAAGCGATGCACGCGGCGGTGTACTGCGCCTGTCGCCAGAGGGAGCGCAGACCTTAATCGGTGAAACTTCTGATGCGCCAACCCGGTTCAAGCCAAATGGCTATATCCTGATGCGAGACGGATCAATCGTCTTTGCGAATTTGGGCACGGCTGGCGGCCTGTGGCGGATTACACCGGACGGCGAACACGAACCGTTTCTGGGCGAAGTGGACGGAGTCGTCCTGCCGACTGTTAATTTTGTCTGGATGGATGACCAGGAACGGATATGGTTCTGCGTTTCTTCCATGCGCCCGCGCGAAAGTGCCTTCGACACCACGGCGAATGACGGCTTTATCGGGTTGATCGATGACAAGGGGGCACGCATCGTCTCCGACGGAATGGTCTGGACAAACGAGTGCCGGATCGCCCCGGACGGACGAAGCTTCTATGTAAACGAAACGTTTGGCCGACGCACGACACGCTTTGACCTCGCCAAAGACGGCAGTTTGAGCAACCGGACCACCTATGCCGAATATGGGACAGGAACCTTTCCCGATGGGATGGCATTCGATGTAGAGGGCGGACTGTGGGTCGTCAGCGTTGTAACCAACCGAATTTTCCGACTGCTTCCGGATGGTAGCCAACACCTTTTGTTCGAAGATTTCGAGCAAGACCATGTGGACAAGGTAGAGGCGAAACTCGTTGCAGGCGATCTGTATTCCGCAACGGTCTATGAGCGGCATTCTTCAACGTTGCTGAATACATCCAGCATTGCCTTCGGTGGCTCGGACTTGCGCACAGTCTATCTGGGCTGTATCGCCGGTGACCGTATTGCAATGTTCAAAAGCCCTGTTTCGGGCCTTCGTCCGGTGCATTGGGACTGGAGCTGATGCAGTCCAAGACGAGTCCCGATCCGGCGGAAACGGACACCACGCCGCATATCGCAGGCTGGATCGCCGTGATCTGCGTTACCAGCCTGATACTCTTAATCAATCTCAGTGTCCTAATCGGAATGATCGGAACCGGTCCGTTGATCAGCTTCGATTCTGATGTATTCCTACTTGGAGGTGCGATTTCATTGGCGACGCTGGCTGATCTTCAATGGCAGATATTTGCGCTGATGCTGCTTTCTGCTATTGGCCCCCTAGTGGTTACAGGCGCACATGTACGTGTCGACTTTCTGGCGGAAACTTTCACAAACCGTACGCGACAGATGATTGATATCGCCAGTCATCTGATTTTCGGGTTGCCCTTTGCGCTGATATTCCTCGCCCCTGCATGGCGCTTCTTCTCACGCTCTTGGGCAATTGACGAGAACGGGCTGAACGGCGGTATGCACGATATCTATGTGATTAAATTTGTGTTGTTCGGTTGCTTTGTCCTGCTGGGATTGTGCATCGTGTTGCGGCTGGTATTGGACGTAAAATCCTTAGGGGAGCGCCAATGACCGCAGATGTCGTTATCCCATTGCTGATGATCGCCTTGCTGATCGCAGGTATCTTATCAAGCTATCCGGTCGCACTGGTCCTGGGGGGCACAGCTACGCTGGCATTGCTAGTCTCTGACCTACCAATATCCTTTGCGAATCTACTGGTTTCACGTGTTTACGGCAATATTCTGACCAATTGGCTGTTTCTGAGCATACCGATGTTCATCGCGATGGGTTTGCTGCTGGAGATGTCGGGATTTGCCGCACGCGCCTTGGTGGATTTACAACGTGCCTTCGGAAATCGCCGCGGTGGATTAGGAGTCGCTGTAATCCTTATCGGTGCATTGATGGCGGCGGCAACCGGCGTTGTGGGGGCATCTGTTGTGATGCTGACCCTATTATCTCTGCCGAAAATGCAAAATCAGGGTTACAGCAACGATCTGGCCGGCGGTATCGTCGCTGCATCTGGAACGCTTGCGATTCTTATGCCCCCCTCAATTATGCTGATCATTCTATCGGACCAGTTGGGTGTGGGCGTTGGCGATCTTTTTGCAGGCAGTATCGTCCCGTCCGCAATCCTGATCGGTCTATATCTGGCATACACGATCTTGCGTGCGACACTGTATCCGGATCACGCACCGGCAGCGCGACAGACTGAACGTTTCAATGTCTGGCAGATACTAATCGGTATCGGCCCCTTATTGGTGCTGATTTTTTGCGTACTTGGCGCCATCATTTTCGGCATCGCCTCCCCGACAGAGGCAAGCGGCGTTGGTGCCCTGGGCGCGGCGCTGCTGACGTTTACCAACGGGCGGATGACCGGACCCAATATGCGCCGGGTCTCGATCGACACAATGCGAAACACCACGGCGGTACTGTTCCTCGCCATTGGCGCGACATGTTTCAGTGCCGTTTTCCGTGGGGTTGGCGGCGAAGACCTAATCGTCAACGTGCTGGAACATGCCCAACTGGACGCGTGGGGCACGTTGATTGTGCTGATGATGGCAATGATTGTGATGGGATTCTTTCTCGACTGGCTTGAGATCGTACTGATTCTGTTGCCGATTTTTGGTCCAATTGTGGCCGGTCTGGATTTCGGTAATGGGCTGGACACAAACCATCAAATGATTTGGTTCGCAATCATCGTCGCGGTAAACCTGCAAACATCATTTCTGACACCGCCTTTCGGCTTTTCGCTTTTCTATATGCGCAGCGCTTCACGGGGGACAATCAGCAACCGCGACACCTATCGCGGTGTACTGCCCTTCGTAGCGCTCCAGCTCCTGACACTACTGATTATCATAGTGTGGCCTGGAATCTTAATATGAAAACCAACAAAACCAACTAAGAAACTGAGGAGGAATACCAATGAAGAAGACGATAATAGCGGCCATGGCCGCTGTGCTGATCCTTTCTACAGGGCAAGCAAATGCTCGGGATTTCACCCTGCAAAGCGCATTTCCAGATCTTGGCGTATTAGGGACGGCGGTGAACCGCTTCGCTGACAAGACCCGAGAAGTCAGCGGCAACGACCTGAACTTCCGGGTCTACGAGGCTGGCAAGCTGGCGCCACCGCTGGAGGTATTGGACGCGGTGGGCAACGGATCCCTGGATGCAGGGTGGAGTTTTGCGGGGTATTGGGCCGGTAAGATGCCCGCGGCACCTCTTTTCGGTTCAATCCCCTTTGGTCCGAGCCCGATCAAATTTGCCAGCTGGCTGTATGCTGGCGGCGGGTTGGAAATCTGGCGTGAACTCTATGCGCCCTTCAATGTCGTGCCGACACCCTGCGGCCTTATGGTATCGGAAGCGGGAGGATGGTTCAGCAATCAAATCAATTCCGTCGATGACTTTAAAGGTTTGAATTTCCGCATCGGTGGGCTCGGCGGCAAAGTTATGGAGAAACTGGGGGCAGTGCCATCTAGCCTGCCTGCCGGTGAAGTCTATCTTGCGCTTGAAACAGGCAAGCTGGACGGCACAGAGCTTGGCTATCCCGCATTGGACGTGACGACTGGCTATCAGAACGTCGTCAAGAACTACTATTTCCCCGGATGGCATCAACCCGGTGGCGGCATGGAGCTACTGATGAACAAGGATGTCTGGGACAGTATGACCGATGCGGAACGCGATACGATCGAAACCGTCTGCCAGTCCAATACGGCTTGGTCATTGTCCGTTGGTTCCATTCAGCAGAAAGATGCGCTGGAGACGATCCGCGCTGCAGGTGTGACAATCCGACGCTTTCCAGACGACGTTTTGAACGCCTTGCGCAAAACGACCGAGGAAGTAATCGCAGAAGAAAGTGCGAAAGATGAAATGTTCCGCCGGGCCATCGAGTCCTATCGTGCCTTCAGCGACATCTATGATAGCTATGTCAAACTGAACTCAATCGACTGACACGAACCTAGAGGCAGGGTGCTTTGCACCCTGCCCGTTCGCATAACTCCATCGACAGGATTGGTTCGATTATACCCACAACGAGACTAAAAATTATCTTCCGCGATCGCCTTACACGACTTTTTTGAGGAGCAGACAAACCAATGCAGATTACCTTGACAGAGGTCGGACCAAGAGACGGCTTACAGAATGAACGCCGTTCGGTGTCAATTGAGCAAAAAATTGAGCTGATAACCCGCGTCGCCGCTGCTGGCATACGGCGCTTTGAGGCCACATCTTTTGTGTCACCTCGCGCGGTACCTGCACTATCGGATGCCGAAGATGTCTTGCGTGGAATTCCACAACGGGAGAAACTTATCCTAGAAGCGCTGGTGCCGAATATGCGGGGTGCCGAACGGGCGGCGCAGGTCGGATTGGACGAATGGGTATGTTTCGCCTCGGCCAGCGAGAGCCACTCGCAAGCAAACTCCAACACGAACACCGATGAAGCCCTCAATCGCCTGATCCCCGTCATTCGGCTCGCAGAAGAACAGGGCGTCACGGCCGTTGGCGCAATCGCGACCAGCTTTGGCTGTCCCTTCGAAGGTGAGGTACCCGCCGCACGCGTGGTCGAAGTCGCCCGTCGAATGGCTGACATGGGTATCAAAACCGTGAAGCTGGGGGATACAATCGGCACCGCAGCGCCATCGCAAGTGACCCGACTTATCGATGCAGTGCGCACCACTTTACCCGATATTACAATCGTTCTGCATTTCCACAACACGCGCGGCATGTCCCTGACTAATGTCCAGGCTGGCATCGCCGCCGGGATTGATCGATACGAAAGCGCACTTGGCGGCGTAGGTGGATGCCCTTTTGCCCCTGGTGCCACCGGCAATGTCGCTTCAGAGGACTTGGTCCATTTTCTCCATCTGGAGGGGCACCAAACGGGTGTCGACCTGACAAGACTCATAGAGGCCGGACACTGGTTTGAAACCCTTCTGGACCGCCAATTGCCTGCGCATCTGCTGCGCGCCAAACCGGTCGGCGAGATCTATAACACGGCGAAGTAAATCGGGGCTCATGCCCAGCCCGACATTTTAAAAAGGATTATACAAATGAGTCTCTCTGGCGCGCGGGTCATCGACTTGACCCGCATTATATCTGGCCCGTTTTGCACGCAGCTACTGGCTGATCTGGGGGCTGATGTAATCAAGATTGAGACCCCTTCAGGCGATCCGCTGCGCAAACAGGGCAAGTCGGTCGATGGGTTGAGTTGGTACTATGCCGGCTATAACCGAAACAAACGTTCCGTCGTACTGGACTTGCGCCAACCCGAAGGCCTTGACGTGCTGCGCGAAATGATTCAGTCCGCCGACATTCTTGTTGAAAATTTTCGCGCTGGTGTAATGACCAAAATGGGATTGTCCGATACCGAGCTTGAGCAAATCAACCCACGCCTCGTGGTATGCCATATCAGTGGATACGGGGCGGACGGGCCCTATGCTGAGCGCCCCTCCTTTGATTTCATTGCCCAGGCCATGAGCGGCTTCATGAGTGTGAATGGAAACGTCACGGATATGCCAATGCGTACGGGGCTCCCTATTTCCGATCTCATTGCCGGGCTCTATGGCGCGCTTGGGATCACCGCGTGCCTAACGATTCAGCGTGACGCGCGAACATTCCACAGTATAGATATCGGTCTTACAGACGGGCTTATCAGCTTGCTCAGTTACATGGCCAGTGACACGCTGGCGACAGGTGAACCGCCACAGCGAAGCGGCAATGATCATCCGCTTGTCGCCCCCTACGGACTCTTTGAAACTGCGGATTCCCCAATTGCGGTCGCACCGAGTAACGATACGATCTATGCCCGACTTCTTGCCGTTTTGGGTCGCGATGATCTGCTGACCGACCCCCGTTTTGATACGAATGCGAAACGAATGGCTGATCGCGCCGGCATTCGTGCCGAGTTAGCTCCCCATTTCAGGACGGCGGGCGCTGCGGAATGGATCGAGCGTCTGAACGCCGGAGGGGTGCCTGCGGGCCCAGTGCTTCAGATCGCCGAGATGTTCGAAGATCCTCAGGTCAAACACCGCGAAATGGTCCTGTCTGTTCCGCATAAAGACCACGGCGATGTGCAAATGCTGGGCTTTCCGCTGAAAATCTCACCAGGCGGCTGCGCAATCCGTCATCCGGCACCACGGCTGGGTGAACATACTGAGACGGTCTTAAGAGATTGTGGACTGACATCTGAGCGCCTAGAGGTGCTGCGCGCGAAAGGCGTGATCAATGCCCCGCAATAGCGCGGCCTTGATTACTCAATACGTATAACGACCAGTATCTAACCAACATGTTGCGGGACCCATAGACTGAGGCCTGGAATCAATACCACCGCGATCAGGACCACCAGAGACCATAACACGAAGGGCCAGATCCGGCGGATGATCTGTGCAACGGAAACCTCTCCCGCCGCCCCTGACACGAACAGCAACAATCCCACCGGAGGCGTCAGCATACCGATCATCAGGTTCAGCAGGACGATCATCCCAAAATGGATCGGGTCGACCCCCAGATTGTCGCCAATCGGCACCAATGTTGGCAAAAATACGATCATCGCAGGCAGCGGTTCTAGAAAACAGCCGACCAGTAACAATAGCAGATTGATCACGATAAGCACGATAAGAGGATTTACGCTGATCGTCGAAATAGCATCGGCAATCTGCAGATTAATTCGACTTTCCGCGATAATCCAAGCCAACGGCCCAGCCGCAGCCAACAGGAACAGGATCGCGGCAGCGGAGATACCCGCATCGCGTGTTGCCTCATAGACGCCTCCCGCCGTCAATTTCCGGGACAGGACCATCGACACAATCAGCGCCCAAACGGCCGCAACAGCAGCCGCTTCGGTATCCGTAACAATCCCGAACCGCATTCCACCCAGGACGACAATGGGCAGTGACAAGACAGGCAGAGCAACCAATGTGGCACGACCGCGCATTGCCAAACTGGCTTTGGGGCGACAGTAACCGCTATTCTTTTTAGGCTGCATTGCGCAAATTGCGACGAAGCCAACAAACAACAGAATCCCAGGCAATACACCAGCTAGAAACAGACGAATCACTGACACATTTGCCATTGCCGCGTATACGATCATCGGCACGGATGGTGGAATAATAGGCCCCAACATCGCGCCAGCAGCAATCACAGCGCCAGCATATCCTTCATTATATCCCTCGCGCTTCATTGCCGGGATCATAATACGCCCGGTCGCCGCCGCATCCGCCGCTCCCGAGCCCGACACTCCTGCCATCAGCAGATTCGTCAACAGAGATACCTGGGATAGCGCTCCGCGCATATGGCCAAGTAATGAAAGCGCCCATTCGATCAGCCGTTCTGTCAAACCGCCGCGATTCATAATCTCGCCGGTTAGGATGAAGAGTGGGATCCCCACAAGCACGTATTTGTCTACGCCCGCGACAATCTGCAACGGCATAACCGTTCCGTTGACCTCCCTGACACCAGTCAGAATGGAGATGTAGGAAGAGGCAACCATTGTAAAGCCGACATCGAAGCCGACAAACAGAAGCATCAGAAAAATCAATACGACTGCAATGGTCATTTCGCGCCTCCGCGCCAGGCATCAATCAGCGATCTGGTAATCCGGCAGACCAGGATCAACACGACAAGGCCCATTCCTATATTCAACCCAAGATAGATGGACCAATAGGTGAAAGGTGTCCCGATGATTTCTTGAAACGCGCCAACTCGCATAACCGGGGCACCGAACCACACAAGGCTTGCCGCCAATACGGCTATCAGTGCATCAAAGACCAAACCACGTATGCGCACCACATACGGATGCAAAATACCCTGCACAAGATCTGCTGCGACCGTCTGTCGATGCAGCAGTGCGAGTGGGAAGCCCAGAAACGCCAGCCAGACCATCGCAATCTTGGCAAGCTGATCATAGGCCGAAAAACCGGACCCGATCAGATAGCGATCAAGAGCCTGCAGAAACATGGCCACCAGAATAATGACCGTGAGCAGAAACACCGCAAGCCCGAGCACATCCTTGAAAAGCATCGCGACAGACCGGATCATCCGACCTGCCGCAACACCATTTCGAGATAAACCTTGGTTCACTTGATCGCCTGGATTTTGGCGATAAAGCCTTCTGGCCAAACCGTTCCTTCAAACTTGGCCGGGATACCTCTCAGCGCTTCGCGAAAGGCGTCACGATCAGGAACAGTATAGGTCACACCGGCGTTCTTGAATATCTGCTTCGCCTCTTGCTCCAGCTTCAATTCCTCCGCTGAAGTGACTTCACCGCCAGCTTCCGCCGCCTTGGTGATCGCAGCTTGATCTTTCGGGCTAAGGGACTGCCAAAGTTGCTCTGATATGAACCAGCCTGTCGTCTCATAGCTGTGGTCGGTGGCGGACCAGTATTTTGCAACTTCGTGGAATTTCAGCGGCAGAGCGAGATCAAACCCGTTATCCTGCCCTTCGACCAATCCTTTAGACAGCCCGGTATAGATTTCCGTCATTGACATTGGCACGGTTTGCACGCCCAACGCTTTGAACTCTTCCTGGAAGAGGTCAATACCCGGGACTCGCATTTTCAGCCCCTTCAAATCCTCCGGTTTCTTAATCGGTCCCTTCGTCGTCTGGATCGCACGGGGTGAACGATTGCCCCAGGCGCCGACGATCCGAACGCCGGTTGTCTTGGCGATATCATCGTATATCTTTCGGAATACGTCATTGTTCAGCGCCTTTTGCGCATGGGCGCGATCGCGAAACAAATAGGGTGAATAGATCACCTTCAACGGACCCGACCCTTTTAGGAACAGGGCAGATCCAAGGCCAAAATAGCCCATCTCAACATTACCGAGCTGCATGCCCGTCAACATCTGTTGAATATCGCCAAGTTGCCCATCGGTATAGACAACGGCGGTCAGATCACCACCGGATTCTTCAGAAAGAACGTCGGAAAATCGCTGCATTGCCTTATCCCACGGACTGCCCGCAGCAGAAATAGTGCCAATCCGAAGTTCACGCGCCTGAGACTGAGTGCTGATGATCAGAGAACACACGAATGCGAGGCCAAATGCGGCCGTATAAACAAGTTTTTTCATTTTTTCCTCCCAAGGGCTTCTTGAGGTGCCCATCACATCATCAACTGTAAGATGGCGTGCGATCGGTGACTATTCTTGATTACGACTGCGTATGTTGCGTTATACGCAACACAAATTCAGATGCCCCTATCTTTTTCTCAGACTCACTCCGCCTTTTCTGTCGGTGCATGTTTTTCGCTATGTGGTCAGGTAATCCACACCAAGGTTTCGCCGGATATACGCGTAGAGGGTATGTATCCCGGTCGCATTAGACCCCCTGTCGAAGGACGACGTCATTCCGTTTAATATTAAATTAGTGGTTATTCAATCTAAGATGATTTTGATTATCCTATGGAAATGCAATCTCCGACGCCCGCTTTGCAGACGTCGGAGATCTGTTTGACGCCAGCACCCTATACATGCTCGATACATTAGAGAATTGGATCGATCCGTAAGTGCTGAGCTCATGGCATTGCTCAGAACCGTCAAAAACCTTTGCAGAACAAGCAGGGTGGCTTGAAAGCCCAGAAAAGCCCGCCCCCTATATTGAGGATGATTATTATTTACATTATAGAACGGCCTCAACCCAATCTCAGTATCCACCCGCGGCGGGAGTAGATCATGCACTTTAATCGCAGATATTTTCTGGCTGGACTCTTAGCTTTTTCCTGCTTGTTCGGCATGCCGCACGATGGTTTCGCTGAAACGATTATCGTTAAACATGCCCAGGGCGAAACAGAAGTTCCGCTATATCCGAAAAGGGTTGTGGTCTTTGATCTTGGTATTCTGGATTTGCTGAACAGCCTGGACATCCCGGTCACGGGTATCCCGACCGGTCCAAAACCAGAATACCTTCAAGCCTATGATGACGACAGATACGCCAAGGTTGGTACCTTGTTTGAGCCCAATTATGAGGCCGTCAACGCCCTGTCACCCGATATCATCCTTCTTGGCGCACGATCCGCGTCGAAGCTGAAAGACTTGTCGAAAATCGCACCAACACTGGATTTAAGTTATGATCCGTCGAAGCAAATCGACAGCATTATCGACAATGCAAAACTGCTGGGGCAAATCTTTGGCAAGAATGAAAAGGTCGCCGAACGATTGGCGGCCATTGATGCGAAACTGCAAGAGGTTCGCAAGGCGACCGCATCGGCAGGAACGGGGCAATTGATTCTGACCACCGGTGGTCGGATGAGTGCCTTTGGACCCAATTCGCGCTTTGGCTTACTGTATGATGAATTTGGCATATCGCCCAGTGCGCCATCGCTGGATATCGGCACCCATGGACAGGCTATTTCCAACGAATTTTTGCTGGAAACAAATCCTGACTGGCTGTTCGTGTTAGACCGTGATGCGGCCATCGGTCATGACAGCGCCTCGGCCCGAACTCTGCTGGACAATGCGATCATGCATCGAACGACGGCCTGGAAACAGGATCACATTGTCTACCTGTCTTCGGATGCCTGGTATCTGGGCGGTGGGGGCATAGAAGCTTTGCTTCGCAGCATGGAAGACATTCTGTCAGCCATGCGCAGACCATAATGACGACGGGTCGCGTCGGTCCCGAGATACGAACCTCAATGAAACTTCTATTATGCTCCCTCATTCTGATCGGTTTGGCGATTACCAGTTTGTTTGTCGGGGTCAGTAATGGGGCATTAAATGCGCTGATAGACGGGTTTGGTCAAAACACAGGCGGTATGCAGGAACGAACGGCAGAAGCCGTCACGGTTATGGTCACAAGCCGTATCCCTCGCACGGTAGCGCTAATTCTGGCCGGTGTCGGCCTGTCGGTTTCCGGTCTGATTGTGCAAATGCTGGCACGCAATAAATTTGTCGAGCCAAAGACAGTCGGAACGTCTGAATCCGCAGCATTTGGACTATTAATCGTGCTTCTGGTCGCTCCAGAAATGCCAATTGCAGGGCGCATGTTGGTCGCGATGGGATTTGCCATGGCGGGAACGGCGCTGTTTTTGCTACTCCTTCAGCGCATTTCCTGGGGATCAATTTACATAGTGCCGCTGGTCGGCCTTATGCTGGGGGGCGTTATAGAAGCTGCAACCAATTTCTTCGCCTATCGAACAGATATGATGCAGGCACTCAGCAATTGGACCGTTGGGGATTTCTCCAACATTTTGCAGGGGCGGTATGAATTGCTTTGGCTGTCTCTTGTCCTGACCATTGGCGCATATCTAGCCGCTGATCGCTTCACGGTCATTGCAATGGGAGAAACTGTCAGCACAAGCCTGGGCCTGAACTATCGGCGGACTGTCGTTTTTGGCGTGGTGATCGTATCCCTGATAACCGCCGTGGTCGTTGTCACCAGCGGCATGATCCCTTTTGTAGGATTAATCGTCCCCAACCTGGTCACCCTGATCATGGGCGACAATGTGCGACGCAACCTACCCTGGGTCGCGCTGACCGGGGCATGTCTGCTGCTGGCGTCCGACATTGCGGGCCGTTTGATCCTGCATCCCTATGAGTTGCCGGTTGGGACGACCATGGGCGTCATTGGTGGCGCTGGCTTTTTGGCACTGTTGCTGCGGAGCATGCGCCGTGACCGGTAAGGGAACAGCGACACTGTGGGCGTCGCTGCAAATTCGATTGGCGGTCCTGGCAGCAATCACCGTCCTGAGTGGTATCCTATTCATGACGATTGGCGTGCAGGGCAGTTGGGAATTCGTCATGACGTTCCGGGGTGCGAAACTAGCGACCATGATCCTGGTCGGCACTGCAATTGGAACATCAACGGTGATATTTCAAACCCTGGCCCAGAACCGAATTTTAACCCCCTCCATCATGGGGTTTGATTCGCTATACATTTTAATACAAAGCCTTCTGGTGTTTTCAATAGGTGTGACCGCTGTCGCCAGCATGTCGACAGCAATGCGTTTCAGTCTCGAGGCCGTTGCATTGATCCTTTTTTCTGTATTTTTGTACCGGATGTTGTTTTCTGGTGGAACGCGGGGCCTGCACCTTCTGATCCTGATTGGGATCGTGTTTGGTATTCTGTTTCGAAGCCTCTCTGGATTCCTGAAATGGCTTATTGATCCCACGGCCTTTACGGTTGTGCAGGATCGCATTTTCGCATCCTTCAACCGACCAGATCCAGATATACTTATGATTTCGGCTGGCGTCACAGCAACTGTATTTCTATTGGGTTGGCGGGCCTTACCGATGTTGGATGTTCTGGCGCTTGGCCGCGAACAATCCACCAGCCTGGGCCTGAATCATCGCCGCGCCGTGACGATTGGCCTGATGGCGGTATCAGTCCTGGTCGCAGTATCGACGGCCCTGGTTGGACCGATGTTGTTTCTGGGCCTGTTGGCAGCGCATTTGGCCTATCTGGTGATTCCCAGCCATCGCCATGCGTTGCTTCTGCCCGGCGCAGCCTTGACCGCAACGATCTGTCTTATTATCGGACAGACCGTGTTGGAACATGTGCTGTCCTACGACACAGCCTTGGGAGTGGTAATAGAGTTTGTCGGGGGCCTGTTCTTTCTTATTCTTTTACTGCGTGGGCGATTACAATGATTGAGATCAGAAACATCACCAAAGCCTATGGAAAGACTGTCGTTGTGGATGATGTCAGCTTGACGATCAAGCGCGGTGGTGTCGTTGCCCTGGTGGGCGCAAACGGGGCCGGGAAATCAACTCTTCTGTCCCTGATCAGCCGCCTGCTTCCAGCAACATCTGGTCAGGTAATGCTGGATGGTCAGGATATCGCGCGCACCCCTGGATCCGTCTTGGCACAAAAACTGGCCGTGCTTCGGCAGGATAACTCCTTAACAACACGGATGTCTGTTGAAGATCTGGTCAGCTTCGGCCGGTTCCCGCATAGCAAAGGGCACCTTACATCAGAAGACCGAAAGCAAATCGAACAAGCCTTGCAGTATCTGGACCTTTGTTCGATCCGCAAAGATTTTCTGGATGAGATTTCTGGTGGACAAAGACAGCGCGCCTTTATTGCTATGTCCCTGTCACAGAATACAGATTTTCTTTTGCTGGATGAACCCCTGAACAATCTGGACATCAAACATGCTGTGACCATGATGGGGGTCTTCCGCAGCATGGCGGAAGACTTTGGCAAGACAATTGTGGTTGTCCTGCACGATATCAATTTCGCATCCTGTTACGCAGACAGGATCATTGCCATGCGGGATGGCCGAATCCTGCATGACGGCCGTTCGGACGATATTATCGTACCCTCTGTCATTCGTGACATATATGGAATTGATACATCGATCCATCAAATTGAAGGACAAAAGCTGGTTTACTATTTCAAACCAGTTGATACCGCTAAGGCGCTTTCTGATTAAAAGCAAAGTGAAGGCCATGGATCATCAGTTGCGGGATAATCGTTCCATGATCTTCCCCCTCAAACACCTTAAAGGCGATATCCAGTTCGGGCTGATTTGACATCAACGCCACGAAATCCTGCGCATTTCCGATCATGCGGTTATCCTTTTTCCACTGACGCCTGATTTCCGCCTGTGGATGCGTTTCTTCCGCTGCGGTGATATCCTCTTCTTCGCCCCCAACGCATATATACAGCCGCGCCTTCACGGAGTTACCTGCTGCCAAATAGGCCTTAGCTTCTTCCATCACCTGTTTCTGGTTGAACCAAATCGAAGGGCTGCCCGCCAGATACGTATCGAATGATCCTGGCTGTGTCAGCATCACATGCAGGGCGAACAATCCACCAAAGGAATGCCCCATCAGTGTTTCCTGCGATTTATCCACCGGGGCACGCTGGTCAACCAACGGCTTTACTTGAGTTTCGATAAACCGCAGAAAGGCATCTGCCCCGCCAGTTGGTGGCCAAGGCTTGCCATTAGGGCGCGGTGGCATCGTGACATTCTCCGAAGGAGGGGTCAGGTCAAAGGTCCGTCGCTTCAGATCATATGGGGCGTCCGTTGGATAGGCGATACCAACCAGAATAGCGGGGGTTATTCCAGTCGAATCCTTGTTTAGAGACCGTGTGCTGACCAAATCTGACGCCATGCCGAACCAGGCATTGCTATCTAAAAGATAGATTACAGGAAAACCGGATTCAGGTGGCTTGGAATTGGGCAAACGAATTTGTATCTGATACGCGTCGCCTGTTTCGCGTGACGTTATGATATGCAATTCACTGTTTGGAATTGTAACCTTTTCCGCAGCATGAACATCCGCAAATGCCATCAGGCCAACCAACCCACCGATAAAAAGCGTCCACCGCGCCTGACGAATCATGATCCACCCCTTACAAAGTAAACTGTGTGTAAAAAACCCGACAGAGCGGGATCGTAAAACCCCGCCCTGTCCATTTTTCGAATTTTCCTGTGACTAGAATTTTGCCGTCATTTTCAGCAAGGCGCTGCGGGGTTCCCCATAAAAATTGAACAAAGCCGTCGATCCGGTCCGGGAATAATACTCATTATTCAGTAGGTTATTCACGGTCAGGGTCGCTGCCAGATTCTCCGTCACATCATATCCTGCCATCACATCAAAAATGGCGTAACCATCCCGTTTGATCGTGCCGTTATCAGCACCCGAAAAGGCTTTCATCCCACCGCCCAGATATAGGCCATCCACGATGTCAATGTCCTGCTTTGCCCAGATCTGAAGCTGATGCTTCGGTGTTTGCCCCCGCAGCACGAAGGACTGAATGCTGTCTGGACCGCTGACATAGGTGATCAGACTATAGGTGTACCCCGCCATGACTTCCAGGCCAGGCATAACAGAACCACTGGCTTCCAATTCAAAACCGCGGACACTGATGTCTGCCCCGGCATCACCAACTGTCGCGTTATTGCCATCCGCGTCCGTCGCATAGTTTTCATTCACAAGATCAAACACAGCGGCAGATGCATTGAGCCCCTGATAATTGCCCTTAACGCCAATTTCATACTGGCGACCGGTTCGGGATCCAATCAGATTACCATTCGCGTCCGTATCGGTTTGCGGCTGAAAAATCTCTGTATAGCTTCCATATGCAGAGAGGTTCTGCGTGAAATCATAAACAACACCTGCATAAGGGGTCAGTTCCGCATCAACCGTTTGCGATGTTTCCGTGCGGGTCAAGAGATTGGTATTGGTGCTGTCATACCAGGTGCTGCGCAATCCACCAATCACGGTCAAAGGATCGAAGGGTTTAACCCGAACCTGTCCGTAGACGCCATACTGGTTCGTTTCGATCTGTTCCTGAGTTGTATAGTTGATTGTCGGAATGGTCAGGTTTCGGTTCCAGTTGAAGATGTTGTTCGTATCTCCATTGGCAACACCGCGACCATTGTTCAGGGATGGCCGCGGTGGAATACCGCAGGGAGTATCTTGTTGCCGATTTATTCACCGCCGCGACCAACTCGGTGTTGGGTAAGCTCCAAAAACTCCTGCATCACGGCTTCTCTCTGACCACCTATGGCATTCTCATCTACCTAACTGGTCGCTCCGCAATTACTGCGTATCATGACGGGGAAATTGTTCTCGGCGCTCGCACCATTCTGATCTGGCCCGCTCGCTTCATATTGCCGGTCGGTCTGTCAGTGGCCTTTCTGGTGACACTGGGGACGGCTTTGCAACCATTATTCAATCCCCTTCAATGCAAGGCCAGCAAGACATGACCAGTATCCTCCTCAGCGGTCTCATCTGCACTAGCATTATTGTTGCCATTGGCATGCGTGTACCAATTGGCATTGCACTTTTCCTTGGGGCGTTTATCGGCATTGCACAGCTAATGAACCTAGATGTCGCAATGTCGCTCGCTTCCAATTTGCCCTTTGAATTCGCCGGGGAATGGAGCCTTAGCGCCATTCCGATGTTCCTGTTGATGGGGTATATCGCCTCGAACACTGGAATAGCGACGGGTCTTTTTACAGCCCTGCAGCGCGTCCTGAAACATCTGCCCGGCAGTCTGGCAACATCCTCTGTTGGTGCGGCCGCCATCTTCGCCTCTGCCTCAGGATCTAGTGTCGCTACAGCGGCGGCGATGGCGCGGATTGCTGTACCACCAATGCTCAAGGCTGGCTATCAACCGGGTCTTGCGACGGGCTGTGTGGCAGCCGCAGGTACGCTGGGTTCGTTGATCCCGCCCAGCATTCTCATGGTGCTCTATGGCGTATTCATGCAGGTTTCAATCGGCAAACTGTTCATTGCCGGAATTCTGCCAGGACTGCTCACCGCATTCGCCTTTGCCGCCATGATCACAATCCGCGTTTGGCTGAACCCCAGCCTCGCCCCGAAAGTGCCTTTGGACAAAGATTTAAGCGCGCCGAAAGACCCTGTCTGGCCACTTCCATTGCTGATTATTTTCGTAATTGGTGGAATATTTTCCGGCATATTCTCACCGACTGAAGCCGGTGCCATTGGTGCCGCAGTTTCAATTCTCATAGCATTTCAGTCGGGCAAACTATCTCGCGAAACGCTGTTAGCCGCCATCTCCCAGACCGCTCGGGGTACCGCCGCTATCTTTTTCGTGGCCATAGCCGCCGCCCTCTTCGCCCGCTTTGTAAGCCTTAGCGGACTGCCGCAATATCTGCTGGACGTGTTCATGGTTTTGACTGGTGGGCAGCCGTATCTGGTGCTGCTCATCATCGCGGTGATCTTCATTCTTCTTGGCATGTTCGTAGAAAGCATCTCCCTGATGCTGATCATGCTGCCAATCATACAGCCAATCTTAAGCCAGTTCGGTTTCGATCACATCTGGTTCGGCATTATTACGGTAAAGCTGCTTGAGATCGGACTGATGACACCGCCTGTCGGATTGAACGTCTTTGTCGTCAAAGGCGCGCTTGGCGATCGTGTCACACTCAACGCAATTTTTCGGGGGGTCAGTTGGTTCGTCATTGTCGACTGCATCGTTCTCGCGCTGCTGATTAGTTTCCCCGTGATCGTCACAGCCCTGCCTTCCCTAATGATAATCAACTAAGGAGGAATCAAAGAAAATGATCCGAATTCAAACCCTTATTGCCGCTGGCTTGGTCTTTTGGACCGCAAGCGCCAATGCCGAGACCTATCAGGCGGTCAGCCTGCTGCCGCCCACAAATCTGTTAGTGGAGATTCCCTTAACCGATTGGTCTAAGGAAATTTCGAAAGCAACAGATGGGCGTTTCGAATTCAAAATCCATGCTGGTGGCGCCTTGTTGGGTGCGGGCACGACACTTCCAGGCCTGAAGGATGGTGTTGCTCAAATTGGTTTCGTCGCCGCCGCTTATTATCCGAAAAACTTTCCACGCAACAACGCTGTGGATGATACATCATTCATGCATACAAATCTGATGTCGCTTGCTTTCGCCTATACCGAATTTGTCATGGAAACACCCGATATGCGTAAGGAGTGGGAGGATAACGGCCTAGTTTTCATCGCAGGTATGAACACGCCACTTTACCAACTCTTTTGCCGCTCCCCGATCTACGAGTTGTCCGACCTTGCCGGCAAGAAGATCCGTACCCCTGGCGCGCTTTTAACCCGATTTTCAGAATCGGTCGGGGCCACCCCTGTCAATGCGCCATTCTCAGAAGCCTATGTCGGGCTAGAACGCGGCGCAATCGACTGTGTCGCCGCCGATACCACGACCCTCGTCTCCTCTCGCTTTATGGAGGTGGCGAAGCATGTGGTAACACTCGATTTGGGATCCTACTTCCTTGGGACACCTTGGGCCCTCAGTGCAAAATTCTGGAAGGACCTATCAATTGAGGATCGTTCTACATTCCTGTCGGTAACAGCAAGATCCCTAGTGCGGCTGGAACAAGCCTATATCGAGGCGTTAGAGAATGCGGTGGAAGTTGCTAAAGCGAATGGCGTTAACTTCCCAGAAACGAAGCCCGAACTCGCTGCCGCCAAACAGGTATTTATCGACAACGACATGGGTGGCGGGCTCGAAATCGTGAAAACGACTCTCGGGGTGGAGAATGCTGAAATCTACCGTGCCGACTTAGATACGCTGGTCACTAAATGGGATTCCCTGTTGGCCAATGTTGACCGGACGGATGAAGATGCGCTGGTCGCACTCCTGATGCAGGAAATCTACAATGATGTTAGCCCCACAACCTACGGCGTACACTGAATCTGACGCTAGATGATATCGCTCCCTACGCCACTTGCACAAGACTAAGAAGAACCATAGCACAAGGCCCCGGAAACAGCATCTGGGGCCTTTTATTATGAATAAATTGAGCTTTATCAGAAAAAACTCAATTGAGGCAGAAACGGTATCCAGATATTGTTCCGTTGCGCTTTATTATTGACCACCCCGAGTTCTTGGAAGGGAAACTTCATTGGACTTCGAAACATGGCTTGCGTTTACAACTGCATGCATCGTGCTGACGCTTATCCCGGGGCCAAGTGTACTGCTCGTGATTGGACAATCACTGACACGGGGAAAAGGTGCCGCAATGATGTGTATTCTTGGCGACGTAATTGGAAGCATTGTTTTGATGGGTCTATCCTTTGCAGGGGTTGGTGCGATTCTCGCCACGTCCGCCGTTCTGTTCCAGATCGTAAAGTGGGCAGGGGTAGTTTATCTTGCCTATTTAGGGTACATGCAGATCGTGGAGGCACGCCATGCACAAGAATGTGCCGAAACGGATGACCAGGCACACTCTGCCTGGGGGAGTTTCTTGGCAGGCACTGTGACCGCTATCCTGAATCCTAAAGCCATCATCTTTTACATGGCCTTTCTCGTCCAGTTCATCAATCCACAGACTGATCTTGCACCTCAACTGGCAGTTTTGATGCTGACATCTAGCCTTGTCGTCATCGTTTTACTTACAGGATACGCCTTGATTGCGGCGCGCGCGCGAATGCTATTTCAAAGCCAGCGCGCAAGACGACGGATGGGCTATACCGGTGGTACTTTCATGATTAGCGGAAGCCTTTTGATGGCAACACGATAGAATCTGATTAACCACCATCAGAAATGCTGAACCAGCATATCCCGCGCTTAGGTTCCAAATGTCAGAGAGTTAGGACGAGTGTTATGAAGACCCATTCTTCGTTCATCACCCGTCAACGAGAGGGAACGAGTCGAAGGCTTGCGCCAAGAGACACCGCCACATTTCTAACGTGAAAACGAACCGTTGAACGCGGGCTTCGAGCAGTTGGATGCTAGCATCTAAATCAATATGGAAACGGGCACTGTCAGAGGAAAATCGTTTTTGACCACGGATGCGCCCTCCGCTAACTTTTCCAGATGAAAAATCGCTCACCATTTTGCTACTTCAAGACATCCCCCGAGGTTATTCGCTTGGCGGTAATGATGTATGTCAGATTCCCATTGTCACTTCGAAATGTCGAAGATCTTCTGCACGAACGCGGGATCGACATCTGTCATGAAACGGTTCGGTTTTGGTGGAACCGGTTCGGCCCATTGTTCGCGGCCAAGATAAGGAAACGCCGAGTAAAAACGCATTCATTTTCAAACTAACGTTGGCACTTGGATGAGGTGCTCGTGCGCATCAATGGCGAACGACATTACCTTTGGCGCGCCGTCGATCATGAGGGCGAGGTTCTTGAAGTCTTCGCTACGAAACGCAGGGATCGCAAGGCCGCACTGCGATTTCTGAAGAAGACCATGAAAAGATATGGTCTGCCCCAAGTGATCGTTACGGATAGGCTCCGATCGTATCGGGCGACCATGAGTGTAATCGGCAATGCCGCCCACCAGGTCTGCGGTCGATGGCTGAACAACAGGGCTGAAAACTCACATCAGCCATTCAGGCGACGAGAAGGTGCAATGGCCAGGTTCAGGAATATAAAGACCCTGCAGAAACTCTCATCCACCCATGCCTCAATCCACAATCACTTCAACCACCAACGCCATTTGACCTAAAGAGACGAGTACCAAGCAAAACGCGAAGCTGCGATCATTGAATGGCAGCAGCTCGCTGCTGCATAAATCGTTCTATTAATTGGCAAATTGAGACGAGTTCGCATTTGTCTGACACCACCCATCAGATCTCACCTGCTTACCCAAACAAAAGCCCCGCTTTGAGGAGCGGGGCTAAAGTATTGGAATGTTTGGTTGCGGGGGCCCGCAGCCATCTCAAATTGCTGTATTGCGCTGCGGCGTAAGGCAACGGCACGAAACCCCCGCGAACCTAACCCATGGGCGTCTTGCCACTCTCCTTGGACTAGGTGCTCTCGAGGCGGTACGTTAACCCTTAAGCTACTCTCACAGACAGCAAAAAATGTCTCGGTGAAAAATCATATCACCTCATACCATCCACAAATGCCAAACCGAGATCGATCCCGGTTGCGCTGGGGAAGCTGATGACCCGCAATAGATAAAGTTTCGGCCATGTCGCGTATGCGCCAGATCCATTTCTCCAGCCCCAACGGCCGACGGTAGCTCTTCAACGAGATATCCCGGAGGAGTTTGCGCCATGGCATTGGCGAGGAAGGGCGTCAGCTTGGTGTCGATGGATGAACCGTCGCGAACATAAGCGATCATATATGCCTCGCGATTACCCCACGCATATTCGCCATCCACGAAGCGACGAAGTCCGTTGTCGCAATAGAGTGCTTCCGTTTTCGAAGTTGCCGCGTCAATGATCTTAGCCTCAACGACGAGCGGGAAGCCTCGGTGCTTGCCGGACAGGTAAATCGAGAGATCGGGCCTTTTCTCAAGGTGTGAACCGTCGTAGCTGACACTCTCCTTCCCACGGGCAACGCACAAAACCAGTTGGCGCCATAACGGATCCTCCTCAACCATGCTGTTGAGGCGCGCCTCAAGCAGTGCAGTAACTTCCGCTTCGCTTCCCGACATCACAGTGGTGGGAGAAGATGCGCGAACCTGGCTGAAGGCGTTGAGAAGGCCTTCTGCGATGATCTCAAGGTGGACAGTTGACACTTTCGGGAGAGGGAGTTCGAGCCCGCGCGTTAATTCGGCTATTTGGTCGGGACGCGGCCGGATCGCAGGTAAACTCATCCTTGCGCCGTCCCTTGCAGAAAATCCACGTGAGACCAGACAATACGTTGGGCGAGTAGACGAGCCTGGGTTTCGCTCCAGTAGCGCCGCTGGGAAAGTCGTCCAATGAGCAGGGTTCCCGAGCCGTCATGCAGTATCATCTCCGATGCCGCAGCTTCGTCTGCGGCACGCAAGAGACTCTCCCAGTCGCTAGCTGAAGTCGGGTCTGGTTTGCTCCTTGATGTCCGCACCACCAACCCATACCAAGGCGAGGCACGCGGATGATCTAGCAGATCAACGTGGACCTCGGTGCCTAGCCGTGTGAACCAAGGGTCGAGCTCTTCAGTCAGGACTTTGCAGAAACGCACTTGCTCTTGTTGCGTCGGCGCAACTTGGGCATCGCGCTTGTTTTTCGCAAACGGCAAGTTGAATTCTAACGTGTCAGACACGACTTGTAGGTCGCGCCGCCCGAGGCCGTACAATTTTGCAGTCCACTCATCGATTTCTTGCCACGTCACTTCCCCGGCGCGTAAACTTCGGTAGAGCGCTTTGATTTCGATTATTTTCTCGCGTTTAAACTTCCTGAAGTCAGGCAGCGGAATGCGATCTAATGTTGCTTTTTCTATTACTTCGCGCTCGAACCCGAATTCCCCACTGGTTACGAGTGCAAACCAAACCGCGAGTTGGCTTCCCAATACGAGCGCCAGATATTGAGTCAAACCGCGCGCGTCTGAGAACTCTCCAGGACTATAGCCATAAAACGTTTCATTGAAGACGGCGTCCTCTCTGGAAATGGACACGCCTACGCGACCGGTGACAGCAGGTGGCGACTTATGCACTACAACCAACGGACCTATGAAGAGGTCTCTGGAGCGAATACGATGGACTCGTTCCTGATCGAAGGGCGCTAACTTTGAGTAGTCAATCGCGATTTCACTAAATGTGTTCGCTGTAATCTCTGGCAGACCCAGCAGCGAACCCGCATCATATCCGGGCAAGCCGTCCCCTTGAGCCCGAACCGGGCTGCTAGGCCTCAGGCGCTGATATCCGTTGCCGCTTCCCTTGAGATGGCCGTTATGGGTCCCGCCGATTGCCTCGAGCCAAAAATTTTCCAGCGTTGGGTGCCCCTGGGAACGTATCCTCTCGACTATCCCGAGGTCAGCCTTCGTCCCCCTAAACAAGATTTTGAGAATTTCCGGCGTTTCGCAGAGCTGGCGCGCGGGGACCACTTCGGCATTTGACGCGTCGATACGCATGACGCTTGCATCATTTAGCGACGCTTCAATACGTGGACTGATAAAACGGAAGCCGACGCTACCATCAGATCTCCTGTTTCTCGCAAACAACAAGCAAAATGGTGCCGCAATCTCAGGCCAGACCTTTGTTTGGCGTAATTCTGCGCCATTGATAACCGATTTAACATCGAGTGCGTCAAACAAGGCTTGACGGGCTTCCGCCATGCCATCGCCTTGCTGGAACAGCAGGCGAGCATGCAATGCGAAAGTAATCTGGCCATCTGGCTTGGCCCACTCCATGGCTCGCCAGACAAACGGAATATCGAGGACTTCGTTTGGCAACGGGGGCGCTTCTGTGATCCCGCGACCGGCAGCAATCCGTCCAACCGTCGCACAAACCAAATCCCAATCGGGTAATTTAGTGCCACTCGCCCATGGCGGATTGCCCACCACCAAATCGTAGCGTCCGACATGCTCATCTCCGATCAGCGGACCGAGACTCCCGAGCCACGCACCTTTCTCTTCATTTTCAGCTGAGACGCGGTGCAACACCTTGCCGCGCAGATTTTTGAAACGCAATTTGTCGACCGGTCGCGGGTTCGGATCGAGTTCGATCGACATCAAATATAGGCCCAAGGCGGCGAACCTGAGCGCGGCTTCGTTGATGTCAAATCCGACAATTTGGTTGTCCAAGATTGAGCGAAGCGCCCTGGTGTCGGGTCGTTGTCCTTCGATACGCCAACGCTCAGCAACCAGTTCGCGAAATGCCGTAAGGAGGAAGACGCCGGCCCCAGCTGCGGGATCGAGAACGCGAGCCTGATGGCTTACTTCCTGCCGTTCTAGAGCTCTGAATGAAGCGCGAACGAGGAGATCAGCTATTGACCGGGGCGTATAGTAGCCGCCTTCGCGTCGCTGTCGGGCCGGCGCATGATTGCGCAGATAAAGTTCGTAAGCCTGACTCAGCACTCCTACCGGGATGTGCGAGAAATCGAGATTATCCCACTTCTCTTCCCATCCGAGAAAGAGTTGGCTATTCGGCGCACGCCGCAAGACGTCGCCAAGAACATGGTACGCATTGTCCGGCATCTGCGAAAAAATATCATCGGACAGTGGCAGAAGATCGCCATTAAAGGTCTTGTCGAGCCAAACCGATGTCTTCTCCGCAGACTCACGATTGTCGAACAGGCTGGCAGTGACCGTTTGGGCGGCCATGCTCTTTGGCAACAAGTTGCGATCTGCAAGAAAACGCGTAAACAGCGCGCGGCCGACAAGTGAGATGGCGTCCTCGTCCGGAACGCCGCCGGTTTTTATCAGTTTGTCGATCGATCCAGTAAGCAGATTGAGGACAACGTTCGATATCCAATTTCGCTTGCTGATTGCTGCATGGGGACGAATATTTCCGAGACGAGCGAAGGCAGTTGCATTCCCATCGCCGCCATCCCCCCAATCGACGCGCGCTTCCGCAGGCGTCTTACGATCAAGCGCAAGCCGATAGACGTGGAGTTGCCCGGGCGCGACAAGTCCAAGGTAAGGCGCGTCGCCGCGCATAGCGAGTAAGCGCCTTACGCGGTGTAGCTGGCTCTCATCAGTGATTGAGTCAGCATCAACCAGAAAGATCAGCGGTGCCCCTTGCCATTCGTAAATCGCCCGAACCACTCCTAGATCTTCATCTCCAGCGCGCTGGGCCGTGAGCAGCGTGGCATAAGGCAATAAATCTGGACCATCGCGATCGAATAAGTGCAACGACCCAGGATCGGCGCCAAACTCCGCAACATTGCTTTGAAAGTCAGCCATGGCAGCACCCCGTATCGGGACAGCATCGGCCGGCCGGAAATGTGCGCGCTCCGCTCATCGGACGAGGTCCAAGCTGCTCTGGCGATCACCACCAAAGTGACCCTTCCGGGCACCGCCGCGAGCTTTCTTTGGCGTCAGCGCCACCTTTGACATGATCTGGCGGTAGTCGCCGCCCAAATCGCTCATTCCGGCGATCAGGACCGCAATCAAAGCTAGGTGCGTAGGGAGTTCGCCGGTCCGCGCATAGTTGGAGATCGAGTTGGGATTCATTCCGACAAGTTCGGCGAATGCGCGAATGCTCAGTCCCGCTTTGCCAAGCACCACGAGGAAATCAGCATATGGCATATCGTTCTTGGTCACATAGTTTAATGTAGATTGCCACATAATTTTATGTATATCAATAGCTCGCGCTCGGCTGTGGATCTCGCTCCGACCGGGTCTACGCGGTATCTGCCGCTCCGCCAGACACATGCTCATGACGATCTCTCGGCAATTTCAGAGAGACCCAGCTGAAGCGAAACTTCCTCGGTACGCGCCCACTGCTGACCCGGAATCCGCCCGATCACGTCTGTGAACACCCTGATGAATGCGGCACGTCCTGCGGCATCGTCGAGTGAATCCGCTAGGTCTGGCGTCAGAAGGGCACGTATGTCACCGAGAAGATCGTGCTTGGTGTATTTCGCAAGCATCCGCTTCTCTGCTTCCGGTCGCCCAATGGCTTGGCCTTGCTGATCCAGATATCGGGCGAACAGTGAGACGACGCGATCCATGTCCAGCCCAGGTAGTGTCCTGAGCGCATGATCGAGGTCGAAGAGATCACGCCCCTTGTCCCTCTGGAGCAGCGCCCGCAGCTTTGTGGCTAGCAGTTCTTCCGCCGAGAAGGTGGCAATTTTCGCCGAGCCGCGGAACCAGGGATTGTCGACCGTGTAGTCAACAGATACTGGCGTATCAAAGGCTTCAATCTCAGCGATGTTGATCTCGATCTTGAGCCGGATCTGTGCGGCCGGATCATCTTCGGCGGGAATGCGGAAGCGCAGCTTTGGCGCAACTTGGCTTGAAGCGAAGCTCCCCTGCCCCAGCCAAGGTTCCAGTACTTCGCGTACGGCGTCGAGAACTGGGCCGATCGGGCCTGCCTCGGTGCGAACGAGATCGATGTCCTCCGAATAGCGCAAAGGCGTCGGGAAGATAATCTTGTTGAGCGCTGTGCCGCCCCGGAAGCGCAGCGCCGATCCGAGCCGGTCGTGATTGAAAATTTCGACCAGCGCGCGCGAAATGATGAGATCTTGCTCGACCTGTCGCGGTTCGGCCCAGGGGGCAGTCTGGCTCCACGCGGTTATGTTGGTTTCCGGTATCACTGTTCGTCAATCTCGATCGGTTTCCGGACGATGACACGCCAGCGTCGGTCACGCTGAACCTCGCTCTCATCGGTTGCCCTGCTGGCTTCGCTTGGATCGAGCTCAACCCATGGCACGTTGCCGCTTCCGAGATGGTGATGCAGGGATGCGGCGGGCTCCTCACTTCCAAGCTGATCAAAAAGGTATCCGAGGCGCTGCACGACGGATCGCTCGAACGCTGGCGCCAACACACGAAGCTGTTTCGGGTCGACTTCGGATGCAAGTTCATTGAGGACACCTGCGGCATGATCGAGTCCACCGCTCGCCTGAGGATAGCGCAACAGGTCAAGGGCGGTGAGCGCAGGAGAGGAAACCCGCATTGACCCGGTATCGGTCTTGCGCCGAACAATGCCCGCTTCAATCGCGCCAATGTCCTTGCGGAAATAGAACACGATCTTTGAGCGGCCGGCGCGGATCGGCTTCCACTGCCGGTCGGTCACAACCTGAAATTCCATGACGGCCTGATGGGCTGCGCCATGCAACTCCGCCGCTTTTAGCAGCCCCACGTAATAGGGCTGCGCGGCCTCTTCCATCATCGCGTCGACATACCAGTTGGGTGGCGGCGCGCCCCATTTCAGGAAGCGCGTTGGCGTGATGACGTAAAATCCGCGGCGGGGTGCGAAGATGTGCCCCCGCTTCGCAAGGCGCGCAGCAGCGTCCAGAAATGCGCCGTGGCTGATTCCCAGCGCGTCCATCGCGTTCTCACGCGTGAAGCAGGTATGCCCGGTCGATGCCAATTCTTCGGCATAGGTTGCCAGGCTGGATGGGCGATCAAGAATCATATGCATATTTCCGCGCTTTCAGCGGACTTAATAATATGATAAATCCAATGAGGCAAGTTTAATATTGCAAACTCTGCGCCTGGTGCGGAGTTTGGAGTATGATCCGAGAGAGCGACATCATGCAACCATTAGGCGATGGCGACCGGCTAATTCAGGAGGTGCTCTCCGAACTAGGCTGGGAGGCGGATCCAAAGACGATTGCCGCCCGCGTTCGACGCCTCGACGTCGGGCTGCCCGCCGAGGACGAGTTTACCGCGATCTGCAGCTGGCTCGGCAAAGCGCGCCTCGTCCACAAGCTCGATCAACACCAGGCGCCTCTCACCTCCCGAGACACCTATCAGGTTCCGGACCTCTTGGCGCAATTCGAGAACACCGGCCCTCTGCTCATCGAGATCAAATCCAAGACGAAGCAAACCCTATCCTTCACACCCGAATATTTCGAACGGCTTACAGCCTATGCCACCCTCGTTAACATGCCGCTGCTCATCGCCTGGAAACATCATGGCATATGGATACTCTTCGAAGCGCGGCACCTCGCCAAGGCGCGCAAGAACTTCAACATCCGCTTCGGCGACGCCATGAAAGAGAACTTGCTCGGCGTTCTCGCCGGCGATGTCGCCTACAAGATCGCTCCGGGTGCGGGCATACGGTTTCGCTGCAGGAAGGAAAAACTACTCGCCACCGAAAAACATGACGGTACGGTCACCGAACAGTGGCAAATGCGGATTGATGAGATCGGATTCACCGTCGCGGAGGGTAAGGCTGCCAACGCGCTTGACCCAGACGTAACGACCCTCTTCACGACATGGGATCTGGCCGAACGGCAGACCCATAGCGACACCCACATCGAACTTCACTTCGCCGCCGATGACGATGCAGGCATGATGTTTGGGCACATGGCGCTCACGCATTTGCTGAACTGGACATTGCCCCGAGGCGCTGCGATCAACTGGAGGCACGCCATCCGCCGAGATGCCGTCGTCAGCAACATGACCAATTTCGGGCGCGCACTCGAACGGGCGTTGGATCAGAAGGTGGTACGCACCATCCTCCACCAGCTGCCTCAGAGTTGGCCGGACTTCCTGCTCAAAGAACCCTCCTCTCCCGGTCGATCGGCCAATCAATGAGGGCCACACCCAAGACACGGCAGAAAAGGCGGGCACATGATGAAGCAACACACCCAGGAATTCGGACGAGCCGATCAGCTCGATGCGGCGTTGGGCTTGGACCAAATCGTTGGGCCGAAATTGGCCTCGATCATCGCCTTTGCTGCAAACATCGAATACCACCTTGAGCGTGCCATCTGGGTCCTGGAGAAGATCGACCCAAAAGGAATTCGGCCGGAAACCGATGCGCAGCCGTTTACCCAGCTCATCACGATACTCGATAAGCACGTTGCCAGCGTAACGGACGACGCTGCCCGCAGCATGCTCGAAAACTGGTGCCGAGCCGCCCGCTCCGGCTTCATCATCCGACACAATATCGCGCACGGCGTATCGTTCGAATGGAGAACACACTTGTGTTTTCCCGAAACCCACGATGGCATGGAGAAGTCCGAAAGCGGGAATTCGGCGACCTCTGGTGCAATCCTAACTGCCTCTTGCTTGAAATCTTCAGTACGATTGATCGCCATGATCGGTCTCCTTGAGTGAGGTATATAATCTCAAGTGACCGGAACCAAACTGTTACAAGTCCACACTTCTATCGCTCCCAGGTCGAGGAACTCCATGAGGCGCTGCAGGAAGAATCGGAGGCGAAGAGGCTCAAAGCATCCGAGATCCTACGTTCGCTCGTGAAGGAGATCATCCTCACGCCGGACGACGGCGAACTGCAGATCGACGTCCGCGGCGATCTCGCCGGCATTCCCACCGTTGCCGGCAAAGCAAGAACCCCGGCCACCAAAGCCGGGGGGTCGCAAGTTGAAGTGGTTGCGGGAGTTCACAACTCCTCTGACCTATGTATCCAGCAGGATAAGATTGGTTGCGGGGGTAGGATTTGAACCTACGACCTTCAGGTTATGAGTTAGTTTTTTAGGGGTCCTCTGGGATACGCTGATATTCTCTATATAGTCATATATCATTGTTAAATATAGTATATTTTCTGTTTTATATTCGCTCACTGACTCTCAACGGTCTTGCATTTCGCTCTCACTTGCTTCCTATATGCTTCCTGTTTTGATAAAGGAAGCACTATGACCCGTCTTAGCAAACGCACCGTTGATACCCTTTCGCCAGGTGAGAAGGAGTATTTTGTCTGGGATGAGGATATGCCGGGATTTGGCCTTCGTGTCTGGCCAACGGGTCGCAAGGTCTATCTGATACAGTACAGAGACAGTGGTGGGCGCACCCGGCGCAAGGGATTGGGCAAGCATGGCGTCGTTACCGCAGAAGATGCCCGTAAGGAAGCCCGTGAGCTATTGGCATCGGTTGCCCGGGGGGCGAACCCCTCAGGCGATGCCAAGCGCAAGCGTGTGGCCCCTACAGTCGAGGAACTGTGCGAACGGTTTATGGATGAGTATGTCCCGTCTCACTGTAAGGCATCCACGGCGAAAGAGTATCGACGGAATATCGATCTCTTCATCAAGCCGCGTCTGGGCAAGATGAAGGTGGCAGAGATTGAACGCTCGGACATTGCAGACCTTCACCATGCCCATAGGGAGATATCGTATCAGGCGAATAGAACTCTTGGCGTCTTGTCCGTCATGTTTAACCAGGCCGAAGTGTGGGGCCTTCGTCCAGACGGGTCGAATCCATGCCGCCATGTGAAGAAGTATGAGGAGAAGAAGCGGGAGCGCTATCTCTCTACTGAGGAACTCATACGGTTGGGACAGACGCTAAATGAACTAGAGGCATCGGGTGAGGAGCCCCTGCCCCCGATCCACTGTATCAGCGGATCGGATATCGGGGGAATTGGCTAGGCTTATGGGTGGGGGCAATAGCTAACCCTACGTACATAGGGACCATGCTTAAAAGCCTAAGGCTTCGTTTCCTTAGCTAAGAAAACTTGGACCATAGCCCATACTTATGAAGGGTCTACTCACAGTCTCTAAGGGACGCACTACGCCGATAGCGTTAGAGACGAGTTTCGTCCAATTTATCTATCTTACGCTCAACGGTTTATTCACCCTAAGGAAGAAGGTACGCTAAGTCTGCAAACCGTCCCTTAGGCACGAACTACTCATGATAACGTATCTCGAATTTCATAATCGCTATATGCTACTCCAAGCATTCGACCTCCTAGGCATTAAGATATTTGGAGACGACTGGGACGGTCACGAAGCATGGGCACGACCTTCAAATGGAATCAACTCGCTTAAAGAACGTCATAGACGATTGAGAGATCAGATTGAGCAACTTGAATTGGAGATTGCCCCATTGAGAGTGAAGTTTAGCTTGGCACTCGACCGAGCGGAACAGGATAAGTTTAGCCATCAAGCGGCGGCACTTCAGGTAAAAAAAGACACGCTGTATGAAGAACTCCGCAAGCTGCCAAACAACTTTGATACGCTAGAAACTGACCAAGCGAGATTTGATCGCCGCGAACGAGTTCACAATACTTTATGGGATGCTGCCATAAAGAAAGACCTAAATCTTTTTTGTGGTCTTTACACAATTATGGAACTAGGAGCTTGGTCTAAAGAACCAGGCTTCCATTTAAATATAGGCCTCTCGATGGTTAGGGCACCTCAACGCTATGGCCGTAGGCGTGGCCCAGTATCGATTGAAAAGACGCAATTCGAGAATTGGCTACAGGATGTAGAAGTTCTGATTCCTTCTAGCAGGCCAATACCCGATCCAAGTCTGCTAGAGCAAGTCGGGGCCTTTATACAAAAATCTATTTCCGAGAATCCGAACCTCCGAAAAGATGGCATTCGGAAACTGGCACAAACGCAGTTTCCAAGGCTATCAGGTGAACTATTCAAGACTGCTTGGAAAACCTCTGCGCCTGGGACCCACACAAAAGGAGGGCGACCGAAAGGTAAAAAACCATCTGATTAGACCCACATGATTTGTCTTACGTAACTTTTTTTCAATAGTAACACGCTGATATTTAACAAAAATAAATCAGAAGGATTTACCCAACTGATTATTAAGAAATCGTAGGGACTATTAAGACTTTTTGAAAGAGGACATCTTCCGGTCAAGAGGTAAGCGCATTCGGGCGCATGCCAATCACTAGGAAGGTACCAAAATGTTAAACGACAATTTGAATATCAAAGACTCGTCCTATTTGGACAGGCTTATCAATGAACAAGAAGCCGCCGAATTTCTCGGATACACAATCCGGGCTTTGCAGAATTGGCGAGTACGAGGCGGCGGTCCCCGTTTCGTAAAGGTCTCTGGCCGGTCTATCCGCTATCGCCGCCGCCAACTGATCGAATGGGCGGATTCCAAGATGGTCAGCCATACGTCGGAAGTGGCGTAAGGCGATGGGGTTGAGCCTTTCCACAAGTTTTGCCCTGGCGGGGCTGGCCGCGCCGTCAGGGATTTTGGGGACGGATGCGGTCCAGACAGACACAGAGCGTAAGCTCTCTCAGTCTGGCTCCGCATTGTGTAGCTTTCATCCACCGTTACGCGCTCATACGTGACTCTGAATGATTCGGCGGCTTTGAGCGTTTGACCAGCCGAGCCCGAATAACCGGTGATCGCTGTATGGAAATTGCTGACATAATCCGCCATCACCTGAACAGTATCCCGTTCAGGGTCAACCGTAATGAAAACTGCCTGGATGGGAGACGTTTTATCGCCAAGTTCTTCCAGCCATCCCGATATGTTGGATAGGGTTGTTGGGCAGACATCAGGACAATATGTGAACCCAAAGAATACAAGAGTGGGGCGTCCGATCCAGTCCTTCGGGTGTGTCCGACCTGAATGATCCGTTAGTTGGAAGTTCATTTCATAAAATGGAAGTGGGAGAGATTGTGATGCAACTGAATAGGGGTCGATAGCTCGCCCTGGACCATCGACCTGCCACCAACCAATGAACAGTGTTATCGCGACTAAGCCGAGGCCGCCTGCAATATACACAATCAATTGACGAACTGCGCCGTTCATTGACCAGTATCCAGCTGACTTCCGCGCGGCTTTGATTTCGGTGATTGATCTTCTTCCTGGTTAGATTTACTGGATTGCGTTTTCATGGTGAACGCAAGTAAGCACACTACACCTACCGTGATGAAAATATCCGCGACGTTAAAAACCGGCCAATGATACGAACCAACATATAGAGCGATAAAATCCGTGACCGCTCCGTCATGCATTCGATCAACAACGTTACCCAGCGTGCCTCCGATAACTGCGGCGAATATGTACATCTTGCCCCGATGTCGCGTACGCCAAAACCAAAACCCAAAAACCCCAATGATCACAATAGCAAGCCCTGACAGTATCAATGGCCCCCATACCCCGAGACCGCCAAGCAACCCAAAACTAACGCCGCGATTATAGACAAGCACAAAGTCGAAGAATGGGAGGATGGGAATACGTTTAGGAGGGTCCATGATGACTGTTAGCACGTACCACTTCGTGCCGATATCAACGCCAGTCAAAAGGACGGCGAATAGAAAGGCCGCCATGGCGTTTCGTACATGATGTCGCATTATCAATCTCTATCCATTTGAAAAACCAACGTCGGGTGGCGGATTGGGTAAGTCTGAGTTTTGTCAATCTGAAAACTTTGGGCCTGAGGCGGCTATCCCATAGACGGGAACCGCAACATCAACTGGCCCTGCATTCTCAAAGTGCAGGGTCATTGATATGGTTTCCCCCTTTTTCAACGGATTTTTCAATTCCATGAGCATGATGTGCAATCCCCCTGGCTCCAGGATGGCCGTTGTTCCAGCAGAAACTTCGACATTACCCGCAGGACTCATTCTCGCAAGACCGTCTTTAACCTCTGATTTATGGACCTCAGCCATACCAGCGGCAGGTGTAGTGACCATTGTAAGAACGTCGGTAACGGCTCCACCGTTTCGAATTGTGAGATAAACAGCAGTTGGTCTTGATACGCCAATTGACGCGCGAGCCCATGGTTTCTCTACAACAAGATCGGACGCATAAACGTCGGCTGCAGACGTCAATAGAACCGCGATAACTGCTATAAACACGAAAAGAGCGGTCTGTTTTATTCTGAACATCAGCAATAATCCTTACAATCTTTTATTTAGTTCCGTGACAAAAACCTCCGTCGCGGTGCCGTACCCGAAGGTTCGTACGAAGGTACCGTCGGGTGAGATGAGATAGACCGCAGACGTGTGAGCTACGGCATAGTTGCTTTGATCTCTATCCGGCTGTTGCTTTTCATAATAGGCCTTAAAGGTTTCGACGGCGCTGGCAATCTGTTTCTCGGCGCCGGTCAGCCCAACGATAGTAGGATGGAATGCCGACACGTACTCCGCCATACTTTCAACGCGGTCACGCTCAGGATCAACTGAGATAAAAAGTGGTGTCACGCTAGCTGCCTTCCCACCAATCTGATCTATGACCACCGCAAGGTCCGAAAGCGTCGTCGGGCAGATATCAGGGCAGTTCGTAAATCCGAAGAAGACTAAGAGCCACTGCCCCCTGTAGGTCTTCTCGGTGACTGTATTCCCTTGGTGATCAACAAGCATAAAACTTGGCGAGAAGGCATTCGATTCGGATTGTGACGATGCCTCAAAAACTGGGTTTCCTGTGCCGCGCCAAACAAAGAAGCCGATATACACGGCCAACATGATCGCAACGGTCCCCCAGAGAATGTATCGGATTTTCTTCAATTGTCTTCAACCTCAGACCGCACGAGTTCATAGAGTTGCTGGGGACCAAATTCTTGCAGCGACTTTCCGTTCACAAAGAAAGTAGGCGTACCTTTTACGCCAGCTGCTTTCACATCCGAAGCATCTTGATCAAGCACCCTTGTAACTTCTGGTAACAAGGCATCTTTCTTGGCGCGGGTTATATCCAACCCTGTACCGGCAATGACGGACCAAACGCTATCTGCTGCGCGTCCGTGCGGGGCCCAAAGGGGTTGAGTCTGGAGTAACCGTTCTAGCACCACTTCAAACTTTCCTTGCATGCGTGCAGCTTCCAGAATCCGAATAGCGGCTTCAGATTGCGGATGAAAATTGGCGTATCGCAGGACAACTCGGACCTTGCCTTCGAAATTTGACATGATGTTTTTAACGTAGGGATGAAAGGCACGGCACGCCTCGCACGCTGGATCGAAGAACTCTACAATCGTTACCGGAGCGTCCACTGGCCCAAGGACGGGTGCATGCGAACGCACAAGGAAAGTCTCATCCGCTGCATTTCTAACAGCGTTTTTGTCCACCGTTGGAACGTACATATACGCTCCAAGGCCAAAAATACCGACAGCCGCGATACCGGTTGAAACGAGAATAGTCCGACGATTCATGACAACCTCTTCAGATAAGGGTGCAGAAGGAGAAAAGTGATAGCGACGAACGCCGCAAAGGACAAAAACGGCAACGGGACAATGCCGAAAACCGTCTGTTTTGCACCGGCGCATGACGGCCCACTTAGCTCACAAGGTTGAATTATTTCCGGGACAATCCCGATAAAGAGCAAGCTGTGCCAAAAAGCGATCAGTCCGCCCACGATTGAAATCGGCAACACGTAACGGTAAATGGTTGTATCCTCCAAATAAGCGGCGATACCCAGGATCAGGGCCAGAGGAAACATGGCGATACGCTGATACCAACAGAGAACACAAGGCGTCTGCCCCATAACTTCACCGATAAAAAGCGCCCCCAAAGTCGATACGAGAGCAATGATCCAGGCCAACGAGAGCGCGGAGTTCTGTAAGGATCTGCTGGTCACCTGCTCGTGCCCTTCACTCTGCTGGAGCGGTCGCAGCATGATGCCGCCGCTCCCTCAGTGCCTGTAAGACGATTTGAAATGCAGACCATAGGAATAGCCCCGCCATCAGGGCTGCCACGATCAAATCCGGCCACGCGGACTGGGTGAGGAATACGGTACCGGCCGCTCCAATAACTGCGACATTGCCGATTGCGTCGTTTCGACTGCATAGCCAAACCGAGCGAACATTCGCATCCCCGTCCTTGAACCGAAGCAAGATAAGAACACTGACCACATTTGCAGTGAGCGCCAGAATTCCAATCGTTCCCATAATCGGGGCACTTGGCACCCCAAGGATCAAAACTTGATACGCGGTCGATCCAAATACCCATACGCCCATAGCAGCAAGGCTGATCCCTTTGATAAGAGCAGCGGTAGCGCGTACCCGGAGTGACATGCCGATCACAAAGAGAGACATCCCGTAGGTCAGAGTATCTCCCAGAAAATCTAACGCATCGGCTTGTAACGCTTGTGACCCGGCAAAGGCTCCGGCTGCCATCTCGATGAAGAACATCGTGGCGTTGATGGCAATCACCCACCACAAAGCCTGTCGGAAATCCTTAGACGCCCCATCGAACTTCGCCTCTGTTCCACAACACCCACTCATATTGGTCTCAATCCTCTTGTAGTAACCTGATCGAACCCTCATTCTAATTGCTATAGTTATTGTAGGTTCAAGAGGAAAATTACATGGCCGTTTTATTGACGATCGGACGGGTAGCGAAAGCCACCGGCTGCACGGTGCAGACAATTAGGTATTACGAGCAGATTGACCTGATTCCAGCCCCAGACCGATCAGTGGGCAATCAGCGCATTTATGAACCATGTCATGTCGACCGACTATATTTTGTGAAGCATGCCCGCGAACTGGGGTTCTCACTCGCCGCTATACGCGAGTTGCTCAGCTTGTCCGATGATCCAAACCAGTCGTGTGCAGCCGCTGACATTATCGCCCGGGACCAACTGGCACAGGTCGAGCGAAGAATTACGCAACTGGAATCCTTGAAAACAGAGCTTGAACGCATGATCAAACAGTGCAGCGGTGGCCGCATTGAAGACTGCAGAGTGATCGAGGTGCTGGGAGATCACCACCAATGCCTTACTAACCATAAGAACGCTGTTGGATGACCTCTGGGAAGAGTTTAGCAAAATAGGCAGCCCCAAAGTTCTTTGGAGCAATCCGTTAGCAATGAACAGAAAGTTAAGAAACTTCGGCTTTTGGCTAGCAACAAATCTTCCCGATTGCCACGGAATACGTCCAATATGGTAGCAAACGCAGAACTTGTGCTCCCTAATGCGCCTCCACCCCTGCTTCCTATATGCTTCCTAAAGCAGAAGCCCCGCTGGTGAGAGCGGGGCTAAGTGTTTGGAATATTTGGTTGCGGGGGTAGGATTTGAACCTACGACCTTCAGGTTATGAGCCTGACGAGCTACCGGGCTGCTCCACCCCGCGTGGGTGTGGTTTGGTAGGAGGTTGGGGGTTTGCATGGTGTATT